>Ga0214923_10004001_pt1 | contig 18160 bp, 10 predicted proteins | sample LL1510_MetaG_FD_177993 | JGI IMG/M metagenome (GOLD analysis project Ga0214923, IMG submission 177993) | Freshwater microbial communities from Lake Lanier, Atlanta, Georgia, United States - LL-1510 | ecosystem: Environmental > Aquatic > Freshwater > Lake | place: USA: Georgia | collected... | reverse complement strand
TATAAATACCAGAAGCGGTTTGCCTTATCATACCTGCCCTAATCATTAGTTGATGCGAAACCACATGGGCATCGAGAGGATTTTCTTTGAGAGTTGGTAAAAAATATTTACTTAATAACATAAAAATTTATAAAATATGTTTCAAAATGGCACAACTTGAGAAATAATAAACACAGCATTGCCAAGCAATAATAACTTTTGCTGTTTAGCTTTGATGTTGCTATCGTTGATAGTTACTTGATTTAAAAAATCTTGCAAAACATCGCCAAGAGTGTTTAGTAATTGCAAACTATCAGTTAAATCTGGCTGTTGCAGGGCATTTTTAAGCGGTTTTAATAATTGCTTGGTTTGCTTATGTAGTTCTTTTTCAATATTTAATTGGCATTTAACTTTGCTTGCAAAATGCAATTTAGAAAAATCTGGGTTTAGTAAGTTTACCGCCCTTTTGTAGGCATTTAATAAATTTTCTGAACTACTGCTGTTTAAAAAATCTTTTAACAACAAAATATTATTGACAGTGCTAGCAATATTTAATTTAGATTGCCTAGCTAAAAACCAATCTATTAAAGAAGCAGAAACATTAAGTTGATCTTTAAGAAAAAATTTTAGTCGCTCTATTAAAAAAAGTTTTATATCTTCAATAACGGTTGCCTGAAAATTTTTGCAAGCCTTAATTTGTTTTTGTTGATTAAAAATTTTACTCGGAAAATTATTTAAAGCTCTTTTTAAAACAAGCTCCAAAGGCAAAGATAAATTATGATGCCAAATAATTTTGATAATACCAAGGGCTTGCCTTCTTAGAGCGAAGGGATCTTTTGAACTAGTTGGTTTTTGATTAATGAGAAAAAAACCCACCAAGCTATCAATTTTATCTGATAAACTTAAATTTATAGCCAAAGGACTACTTGGCAAAGCAGAATTTGCCGAGTTTGGTAAATAATGTTGCTCTATTGCCTCAACTATTTGTGGGTTTTGTTGTTGTTTTTGAGCATAAAAAGCTCCGATTTTTCCTTGCAATTCGGGCATTTCGGCAACTGCTTTGGTTGCTAAATCGCACTTTGCCAAACTACAAGCTAATTGAATATGATTAAGGTTGCAATGATTAATAAATACCGCCATAAACTTGGCTAAATCGGTCATTCTGTTAGTTTTAGCAAAAACACTGCCTAAATCTTGGTGAAAAGTAATGTTTTTTAGATTATCTAGGTAGTTTATAAGAGGTTTTTGCAAATCTTGCTCAATAAAAAATTTTAAATCAGATAATCGAGCATTCACAACTTTTTGGTTATCAAAAATAATTTTTTGCTGATAACTGATATTTAATTGATGAGTTGTAAAAAAGAAATGCTTAGATATATTGTTTTGAGAATCTAAGGCTAAAAAATATTTTTGATTATTTTTTAAAGTAACAACCAAAGCTTCTGGTGGTAAAGATAAAAAATGAGGCTGAATTTCGGCCGACAAAACAGCGATTTTTTCGGTTAAACCAGCAACTTCAAGCAATAAAGATTGATCTGGTATTAAAGTGAGTTGATGTTTTTGAGCCAAATCTTGTAGTTGTGAAGAAATAAAATTAACTCGATTATTTAAGCTAAAAATAATTTGTTGTTTTTGTAAAATAGCGAGATACTCACTAGCATTATTTAGTTTTACTTGCTCAAACTTATTGATATTAACAAGATTATTGGTCGCTAAATTAAAAAAATTAAAATCAACTATTTTATTTTCAAACATTGCCAATAAATTTCGCACAGGTCTTACCCAAACATTTGGACATTGTGGATGATTAGGCATTTTGATTGATTTTTGCCAAACATTTTGCATTTTTTGTAAAATTGCCAGCATAGATTTAGCAATAATTTGTGTAGTATCAATGCTTTGTGCTAAACTTTGATGAACAAAAAAATTATTTTCGATAGCTAATTGCGAAACATCGTTAAGTTGATTCGCTTTTAAAAAACCTGAAATTGCCACTTGATTGGCAGTAATGCTGGGGCCAATTTTTTTTACCGATTCTTTAATTTGCTGGGCTGATAAATCATTAATAATTAAAATTAATCGATTACAAGTAATGTGAGTTATTAAGCTTTGCTCTTGAAAAATTAATTGATTTTTTTGTAAAATTTCATTAGCTATTTGCCGAAATTGTTTTAAGGCAAAATCTTGCATTTTAGCTGGTATTTCTTCGCAGTAAAGCTCAAAGGTAAAAGTGCAGTTCATAAAAATTAAAAAGTTTCTACCCGAATAAATTTACTTTCTTTAATAATTGATTTATCAAGTAAATCAAGAGCATCGATAATTGTTTGTTCGTTTTGTTTATTGGTAATAATACCACAAACAACCTGTTGATCGCTAAGATCAATACAAGTTGCTTGCATACAATCTATTTGAGAATTTTGGAAAATATTTTCGATTGCCAAATTATTTTGCGATTTATCAAAACGAAGTAAAATAAAATATTCACCTAATCTCTTGTTAATTGAAATAATTTTTGGTTGATTTTGATTAATAATATCTGGATTATAACCAAGAGCTTGTTTGCTGTAAGTATCGTTAGCAATATCAAGCAAATCGGCAACAATTGCCGAGGCGGTAGGGTTGCCACCTGCTCCTTTACCTACAAAAAAACTATCATCAAAATATTTACCACAGGTAAGAATACAATTATAAGAGCCATCTACCTGAGAAATTTTATGTTGCTGTGAAATTAAGGCAGGATAAACAGCTTGCAATACTTCGTTATTTTGATATTTTTGATAAGTAGCAAGTAATTTTATTTTATAACCTAACTGATTAGCAAGCCTGATATCGTTAGCAGTAATTTTAGTAATTCCTTCTATATAAGTTTGTGAAAAATTTGGAGCAGCGCCAGAAGCCAAGGTGGCTAAAATAGTAATTTTATGAGCGGTATCGATGCCCTCAATATCGAAAGTAGGATCGGCTTCGGCAAAGCCTAGTTCTTGAGCTTGTTTTAAAGATGGTAAAAAATCTTGTTTTTTGTTGGTCATTTCACTTAAAATAAAATTACAAGTGCCGTTTAAAATGCCATAAATTTTGTTAATTTCGCTTGCCAAAAAACTTTGTTGATAAGCTTTAATAACTGGAACAGAACCAGCAACCGCAGCCTCATAAAGCAATGCAGTATTGTTTTGAGAAGCTATTTTTGCCAACTCATAACCACAAGAAGCCAGTAAAGCTTTATTGGCAGTAATAACTTTTTTTTGATTTTGTAAAGCCGAAATAATTAGCTGTTTAGCAATATCTTGCCCACCCATAAGCTCAATAATAACATCGATTTCTGGGTTATGAGCCATATCGAGTGGGTTTTCATAAAATTTAACCTCAGAAGAAATAAAATCTTTGGTAGTTTTGGCAGAAACGGCAACTATTTTTAGCTGATGTTTGCTTTTTAATTTTAATAATTCGGTATTGCCAGAAATAATTTGATAAACAGATTTACCAACCACTCCCAAACCAGCCAAGCCTATTTTGATGATATTTTGCATATAAAGTATTGTAAAAAAACTTAAAAAAACATTTGCAAAAATATTTTATTATTGCTACTATTACTTGCAAGCTTTTTATTTGTTTATAATTTTTTCTTAAAAAATTCTTCATTTTTTTAGGGGATTGTAGCTCAGCGGTTAGAGCAGGGCGCTCATAACGCCTTGGTCGTAGGTTCGATCCCTACCAATCCCACCAACTTTAGCCCTTATGCATTTTATTGTTGGCAATAACCATTTTTTACAATCTCAAATTAGCTCCAACTTTAATAAAAAAGCCCAGGAATATCAAAAATATAGTCAAATTCAACAACAAGCCTCTTTTGAGCTATATTTTTTAGTGCAGAAATATTTTTCAAGTCAATTATCATCAGCCACAAAAATTCTCGATGCTGGCTCTGGCACAAGTATTATTGGCAAAACTTGGCAATTTAACAGTTCTTCTAAAATTTTTGAAGTTGACTTTTCTAACTCAATGCTTGCTTCTTGGCAAGATCGCCCCAAAAACTTTATTCCTGTTTTAGCCGATATTTATCACCTGCCCTTTGAAGCAAATTATTTTGAGTTGATTACTTCTTCTTTTGTGCTACAATGGCTCAATAATCAAGCTTTAACCAGTTTAAATAAAGTATTAAAACACAATGGCTTGCTAGCGATAGCTTTGCCAAATAATAATTCTTTACAAAATTTGCAAAATATTATGCAAGTTAATCAATTACCTAGTCATCAACAATTTTTACAACAATTACTTGCTAACGGCTTTAACATAACCCACCATTCTTGGCAAAATTTTTCTCAAACTTTTGTTAGTTTAAAAGAAGCTTTGCATTATTTTAAAAATATCGGAGCCAACACCAAAACAAATCAACACAACAATTTTTCTCACCTTCTTAAACAAAAAAACTTGTGGCAAAAGCCTATTGAACTTGATTGGCAAGTGAGTTTTTTTCTAGCTCAAAAAACATCTTAAATTTTATGCATTACCAAATACAGCTTAACCATCTTAATCATTCTGCGGTTTTAATTAACTGCCCCATCGATAGCAAAGGTTTTATTATCTCACAAGTTATTGCTCAAAAAAAATTTATCACTAACGATATAGTTTTCATCGCCAACAACGATGCCGAAATGCTTTTAGTTGCAAACCAAGTAAAATTTTTTGCCCCTTCTTTACCGATTATAAACCTACCCGCTTTTGATTCTTTACCTTACGATCGCTCTTCGCCTAAATCACAAATTTTAGCTCAGCGAATAAAAGCTTTATTTTTATTGCAAAAACCTGCAACCACTCCTCGATTAATCATTACTTCTGTTAATGCTGTGGTGCAAAAAACCATTGCCAAAAATAATTTACAAAATATTGGTTTATCAATTAGTAAAGGCGATAAAGTTTTAGTAAAATCTATTGCTAACTTACTAACAAACCTAGGCTACACAAGACAAACCACCGCCAACGAAGTAGGTGAATTTGCCATGAGAGGCGGCATTGTTGATGTGGTTTTGCAACAAGCTGGCGACATCATTGGCTATCGGCTCGATTTTTTTGGCGAAGAAGTAGAATCAATTAAAATATTCGACCCCATCACTCAATTAAGCTACGAAGAAGTTAAAAAACTCGAAATCTTACCAACTAGCGAATTATTTTTTCAAGCCGAAAATATCCAAACTTTTAAAGCTAAATATCGCAGTTATTTTAGCTATCAATCTAACGATTTACTTTACGATGCAGTAAGCGATAACAGGCACTATCCAGGTTTAGAAAACTGGCTAGCACTATTTTATGAACAAGATTTAGTAAATATTTTTGATTATTTTACCCAGCCACTGATTTTTTATAGCAAAAACCTTAGCGAAAATATAAATTATCGCCTAAAAACCATCAACGAATATTATCAAAACAGGTTAGATGATCAAAAAATTCATCCCCAAAATTTATATAACCCTATTTTACCTGAGTTACTTTATTCATCATTTGATATCAGCAAGCAAAAATTTGTTATAGAATTTAGCGAAAACACCACTACAAGCAACGAAAATTTGGCAAAACTCGATTTAAACCTTCGCTGTATACCTGATTTTACCGCTACAGCACGCATTAACAAACAAGATCCATTAATGCTTTTTGCCGAATATTTGCAAGCAAACCACACTAAAAATAATCAATTTTTACTTGGTTATTTACAGCCCAGTATGCAAGAAAGACTGCCAAAACTTTTGCATGATTACCAAATTTATACCCAACAAATCACTGATTTTACAGAATTAAATAAACCTTCTAACAATAAAGTTTATTTGGCAAAATTGCCTTTGCAATTTGGTTTTTCGGCAGAAAATTTATTTATTATAGGCGAGCAAGCCTTGTTTGGCGAAAAAACTACCCACCAAAACAGCAATAAAAGCGGTTCGCAACGCATTATTGAAGAAACTCTAGCCATTGCCTGCAACGAACTTGTGGTGCATCGCGATTACGGCATTGGTAAGTTTTTAGGAATTCAACAACTAGTGGTTTTAGGCAATAAAATTGATATGCTAAAAATTTTATATGCCAACAACGATACTCTGTTTGTGCCTGTTGATGATATTGGCCTTATTTATCGCTATTCTGCCGAAAACCCTGCTATTCAGCTCGATAAACTAGGAAATTCTAGCAGTTGGAAGGTTCGCTGTAAAAAAACTCAAGACAAAATCAAACTCACCGCCGAAGAATTATTAAAAATAGCCGCCGTCCGAAAAACCACTCAAGGCACTATTTTTGAGCCAGAAGAACATTTATATAACGAGTTTATCGCTCATTTTGGCTTTATCGAAACTCCCGATCAAGCCAGAGCAATTTTAGAAGTTGAACAAGATTTAAAAAGTGGCAAACCAATGGATAGGCTAATTTGTGGCGATGTTGGTTTTGGCAAAACCGAAGTTGCTCTTCGCGCTTCTGCTATGGCTTGCTTACAAAAAAATGCCACACAAGTAGCAATTATTGCTCCAACCACCATTTTAGCAAGGCAACACTATCGTAATTTTAGCAAAAGATTTTCTTACAGCAACATCAAAATCGCTTTACTTTCTCGACTTACCTCAGTAAAAGAAGCCAAAAACATCAAAGAAAATTTGCAACAAAATAAAATAAACATTATTATTGGCACTCATTCTTTACTTGCCGATAGTGTCAAATTTGCTAATTTAGGCTTGGTAATTATCGACGAAGAGCAACATTTTGGAGTTGCTCAAAAAGAAAAATTAAAAAAACTCAAAAATGCTGTGCATTTACTAACCCTTTCAGCAACACCTATTCCTCGAACTCTACAAATGTCGCTTGGCGGAGTAAAAGATTTAAGCCTTATCGCCACACCTCCTCTCGATCGCTTGGCGGTGCGAAATTTTGTTTTACCTTATGATTCGGTGATTATTAAAGAAGCGATTATGCGCGAATATAACCGTAGCGGGCAGGTATTTTTTGTGGTGCCAAAAATCAAAGATTTGCAAGAAATTTTACCCAGATTGCAAGTTTTATTACCCGAACTTAACATTGCAGTTGCTAACGGGCAAATGCCAGGGACAAAACTAGAGCAAATAATGAATGATTTTTTAGAAGGTAAAATCGATGTTTTACTTTCTACTACTATCATCGAATCAGGTATCGACATTGCCAATGCCAACACTATGATTATTTATAAAGCCGAGCATTTTGGCTTATCACAACTTTATCAACTAAGAGGTAGAGTTGGTCGAGGAAAAATTCGGGGCTATTGCTATTTTATGCTTGATAAAAATCAAAAAACTAGCAAAGAAAACCTCAAAAAACTCGAAGTTATGCAAAGGCTCGATTCTCTTGGGGTTGGCTTTAATGTGGCAAGCTCTGATCTTGATATTCGGGGTAGTGGAAATTTACTTGGTGAAGAACAATCAGGTCATATCAATGAAGTTGGGGCGGAGTTTTATCAACAGCTTTTATTTGAAACCGTCAATCAATTAAAAGCCAACGAAGGAGAGCAAGAAAACTACCATCCAAGCCACCAAGTTTCGGTAAAACTGGGAGTTTCAATGTTTATTGCCGAAGAATATATGCCCGATATTTCATTGAGAATGAGTTTTTACAAAAAAATTTCTTGCTTAAAAACCGAAGCTGAATATCAAAATTTACTCAACGAATTAATCAATCGTTTTGGCAATCCACAACCAGAAACCATCAATTTACTTGAAATGGCAATTCTAAAAAATCGCTGTTGCCAAATGCAAGTGGCAAGTTTAGAACTAGTAAGCCAAGGGGTGCAATTGGTTTTTTACGAAAATAAATGCAGTTTTGCCGAAAAGATTTTAGCTTTTAGCTTGCAAAAACAAACTAAACTGAAAATTTTACCACAACAAAAGCTGTTGTTTTTTGCTAATCATCAAAATTTTAGCACTACCCAAAAATTTGCCCTTGCCCATCAGGTTTTACAATTTTTACAAGATTTATAATTGTTTTAATAAAAATTATTATAATTTGAAAATATTATTTTACTTTTAAAAATCACAACACAATGATTGAAGAATTACAAGAAGCAAAAGCTTTATTATTAAAAATATCAAAACAAACCATTACAGATGAAGCAGATCTAAAATCATTATCTGAGATCGCAAATACTCTAAACCCTGATTTACAAAAGCAATCTATTTTTAAAATAGACACAGAAATAAATCAAGAAATGATTGAATTAGCAAAATTAATAAAACCAATCTTAGCTAGCAACTCGATTTTTACCAAAGATAAACCACATCTACAAGAATTTGCTACATTAATATTACAGCAAACAGCTACCATAACTGATTTTCAAAGAGAGTTAAAATTATATTTAAGAAACAAACTCTACTTCGAAATACCAAAATCTATTACTGTAGAACAAGAGTATCCAATTTACGATGCAGATGGTAATATAGTTGGAACTGCCGATTTAGTGGTAAATGTTATAAAAGATGGAAAAATAATAAAACAATTTCCAATTGAATGCGATGGCTCTTCGCACGAAGATAGAGATGATAGTGAAAGAGATAGATTATTAGATCTACATTTTAAAGATGCTTACTTGATTATTGAGCATGGCAAATCTGACTTTGGAAATTATTGCGAAACTACTGGCACTACTGCAATTGATGAATTGATACAACAAATAAGACAACAAGAAGATGTAAAACGAGCAAGGCAAGAAAGGTTAGCGGCTTATAAAGAAAAACGATATCAAGAAAAAGCTGTAGAACAAGTAATAAAAAGCAATGACAACAAATTTCACCCTTTATGTGAAGATGAGTTAGAAGACAAAACAAAATCAGAACCTTCAAAAAAATCTATAAAACCTATTCCGAAATCAAAGAGGACAAATCAAAAATCACAAGAACCAGACGATAATGATAAAGCACTAGAGGAAATATTAGAACAAAATCAGAAAGAAGAAGAAAGAGAGAAAAAACAGGAAAGAATAATAAATATAATAGAAGAATTAATTGAAGATCCTTCAAAAATGCAAGAAGCGATTCAACAACTAAAAACTTTTGCACAAAATAACCCATCTAACACAGAGTTTTTATCCAATGGTTTTGAATACCTTTTTGCTAATGATCATTACTTAGCATTAGATTTTTTACAAGAAATCGAAACAGAACCAAGCTTAAATAGTGCTCTTTTGATTAAAATAGCAAAAGATTATGTCTTTTTTTTACTAGAAAGAGAAATATATCATCCATTTTTATTAAATGATACTTTTAGTTTTTTCATATCTTCAGCAAGAAAAAAAGATACTGATTCAAAACGAATAATATCTGATATTATGAGTAAAATCGTCACAAGTCAGAAAGTAGAATTTGTTGAGAAATTATTGAAGGACAACCCACAAATACGTGATAAAGCGCATACAATATGTTCAAATGCAAATGAAATAACAGAGACATTAATAGTCGCTAGCAAAGAAGGTAATATAGAAATTGTGAAATTGTTGTTAGATAAAGGTGCTAATGTTAATGCTAAAGATAAAAGAGATGGGACTGCATTAATGATTGCTTGCGTCAAAGGTTATCAAACAATTGTGGAATTGTTGTTAGATAATAAAGGTGCTGATGTTAATGCTAAAAATAACAAGGGTGATAATGCATTAATGTTTACTAGTATGACAGGTTATCAAACAATTGTGGAATTGTTGTTAGATAAAGGTGCTGATGTTAATGTTACAAATCAAGCCGGTGAGACTGCATTAATAGCTGCTAGCAAAGAAGGTAATATAGAAATTGTGAAATTGTTGTTAAATAGATATGCTAATGTTGATGCTAAAGATAAAGATGGCTTAACTGCATTAATGTTTGCTAGTATGACAGGTTATCAAACAATTGTGGAATTGTTGTTAGATAAAGGTGCTGATGTTAATGCTAAAAATAACAAGGGTGATAATGCATTAATGATTGCTCGCAAAAATGGTAATGAAACTATTGAGAAAATACTTATTTCTGTAACAAAACCATCAACAGTTGTAGAACATGTCTCTACAACAGCAACAACTAATCAAAACAAATCGGCTTAACCTTAATAATGATACCACAATTACAACGATATTGTATATTGGAGTTGATATTTTTTTTCTGGATTAGATTTTTTATTATTAACCACTTGATAAGCCATTTTTATAATTCTGGTTTCTTTTGGTTTTAAAGTATATTTATTACCACATAAACAACGATAAGTAATGATATCGCTTTTATATTTTTCTGGAGAGATAAAAAAGTTTGGCCTAAAAGTAATTTTAGTATCTGAATTATTAATTACATAAAAATCTTGCAAATAAATAGTGTTGGTTTTAGCTATAAATTTTTCTCTTCCAGCAAAAAATTGTAAATTTTGCTGTTGCGAACTTGCTTTGAATTCAACCTCAACCGCAATATCAACATTATTACCAAAGATTTGGCTAAAAACTTGTTGTAAATAAAAACTAGGAAAAATAGGGCCACATTGCACTTGATTAGATTGCCTGTCGAGGCAAAATCGATTATAATTTGTTAAGCAAAAATTACCAATTAATAAAAATAAGCAAAAATAAATACTAAAACGAAAAACTGGATGCATAATTAACTAATTTTTTTGATAAAATTATTTATTTCTATAAAAATAGTTTCTTTCCCAAAGCCAGTAATAATGGTATGATGATGTAAATTTGGTGTAAATAAAAATTTTTTTTCAGAAGCAATATTATCAAAAACAATATTACCACTCACAGCATTCACCACAGGATCATGCATTGCCTGAATAACCAAAGTTGGAGTGTTTATTTTTGATAAATTATCTTGACAATATTTCATTAATTTTTCAAGCTCAACAACAGAAGATAAATAGTGACGAGAATAGTTAAATTCTGGGGTTTCTGGTTTATCATCGATAAACTCAAATTTACCTTTATTGATATCAAATTTTTCGAGAAGTTCGTTCCATAAATTAATACCAGAAACCATTTTTGCTCGAATATCTTTTAATTTTAAAGCAGAATTTACCACAGCAATGCCCTTTAACTTACTATTTTTATTAATCAAAGAAGCCTTAACCAAAGTAAGCAAGCCACCAGTAGAAAAGCCCACAATAATAATTTTTTGGCAAAATTGCGATAAAACGGCATATCCTCTTTGTAGGCTATCAAGCCATTCTTGCCATGAAGTATTTTTTAAATCAAGTGGAGAAGTGCCATGACCACTTAATCGAACTCCATAAACTGGTATATTTTTGTTATTAAAAAAAGTTGCCATTTCTAAGGTTTGGGCAGGAGAAGATTTATAACCATGCACTAAAATAATGCCAAGATCAGCAAAAACAGAGTTATTTGAGAGATTATCTTCTAGTAAATATGGGGTACCAATGTTTTGTGGCTTGGTGAAATTTTTATCAAAGAAAGTTTGGTGCTGATGCAAAAAAGTTTCTTTATCTTGTAAATGCAACTGCTGATACACTAAATAAATCAATTCTTCTTGAGAAATTTTTACCACCTTTTTAATAACATTGCTAACATTATCAACCAAAGCAAGCTCATTAGTAATCACTTGCAGGGTATTTTCAAGCCTAATCTGATGAAAATCGGTTGATTTGTTAAAATAATCTTTATTAATAGTTAAAACTTCATCTTCACAACTAAAAACATTCTGCTTTAAAGCTAAATCAAAAACACCGTCAAAAGCTTTATTTGGCTCATCTAAAAACATTTGCATTAGATTTTCTTCAAACAAACTGCTATGCAAACGATATCTATGAGTTTTTCGTAAAAGATTAGCAATATAATAAATTACCCTTTTAAGATGCTGTTTGTTGATTTTTTCTTCTGGAAAATAACAAAGAACACTAATAAAAATATGATCAAAATTAATTTGGATATCAAAATAAATTTTTTGCATAAAATCGTAAGTGAGCTTATTTCGCAAATAACGCACAACAAAATTATTTTTAGTTTCACCTTTAATAATTGGTATTTGCTGAACTAAATCTCGAGTGGTTTTAATATATTGACCTACATCGATTGCATCTCCAAAACTAATGTTTATTTCAGAATTTAACAAAATATTTCCTTCTATTTCAAGCTCTTCTAAAATTTGACTAGGAATATCTTTTAATAATCTGGTTGCTAATTTTTGTATTTTATTAACACCAGGTCGAATAGGATAATAAGTAATATTTACAGGAACTACATAAGTATTGTATCTTTCTAAATATGGATTATAGCGATCTTTATAAGAAGAATGCAAATTAATGTTGGCAATTTGCTTATGATGACTTTCGATAATATCAGAACGAATTAACTGCGATTTTAAAGCTAAAACTGCCGAACCAGTTCGAACAGGGCCAATGCGATATGGAGTATAATTAATAAAAGTGCCATCGTTTCTGATTTCTTTACTTTTAATCATACTGCCTTCTGGATAGATAATCCAGTCGGAATAATTATTTACTAAATCATTCACTATAATGGTATCGCGGTTTGGATCTTTTACCGAAACAGCCCCGATAGAATTTAGAAATTTACCAAAATTACCAACAAATATTTTAGAATCAGCTAAGCATTTTACTTTACGATCGGCATATTTATAAAGCAAATACGGCAAAAAAAAAGTTTCACTTCGAGTAAAATGATTAGCAACAAACATTACAGGTTGATCTTTTGGAACTTTTTCTAGGTTATGTAAACTAAACCTAGTGCCTAGTAATTTTTCTAAGAAACCTAGAGCTAAAGCTGTATAACCAAAAGATTTATGTTGCATAATGTTTATACTAAACGAAATGAGTAAGAAAAACTTGTTGATTTAAATATTGTAAATCTTTTACAGGCACAAATTGATTATCGCAAATAAAATTATCAGCAACTACTTTACCTAATAAAGTTAAGTTAAGATTTTGTTTTTTTGCTTGTTGTAAAATTGTTTCGGCTAATTGGGGTTGACAAGTAAAAACATAACGAGATTGATCTTCGCCAAACAAGGTATTTTCTAGATCACTTTTACAAAAAACATTTTCAAAATTCAAATCACAACCTAGTTTTGATGAACACATTTCAAATAAAGCAACCAGCAAACCACCACAAGAAACATCGTGACAAGAACTCAAAAAACCTTCGGCAATAAGATTGCGAATAAACAAGCTATGCTTTTTTTCAAGTGATAAATCAACTTCTGGTGGATTGATACCTTTTTGTTTTAGTATTTCTCTTTGATATAAAGAGCAATCTATATAGCCATTGTTATTACCTAAAACATAAATTAGATCATTTATTTTTGAAAATTTAGCATAACAATTTAAAGTATAATCGGCAAGCAAACCAACTCCACCAATTGCTGGGGTTGGTTGAATTGCCTTACCATTAGTTTCGTTATAAAGTGAAACATTACCCGAAACCACAGGGTAATCTAGTTCTTTACATGCCTTGGTAATACCTTGTATTGCCTTGACTATTTGACCCATAATTTCTGGTTTTTGTGGATTACCGAAATTTAAACAATTTGTAATAGCCAATGGCTTTGCACCAGTTGCCGAAATATTACGATAAGTTTCGGCAACTGCCTGAACTGCCCCAAGATAGGGGTTTGCTTCAACATATCTGGGAGTGCAATCGGTGCTCACAGCAATAGCTTTTTTACTATTTGGGATTCTTACCACAGAAGCATCGCCACCAGTAGCTATGGTATTGTTTTGAACTTGTGAATCGTATTGGCTAGAAACCCAAGTTTTATTAGCTAAATCTGGCACCTGTAAAAGGTTTTGCAAAACTGTTAATATTTGATTCATACTAATTAAGAAGTTTGTTTAAAATAACCGATGATTGCAAGATAGCATTATTTAAATCAAGGTTATGAGAATTATGATTTAATTTAGAAGTATCAACCAAAACATCGTTAATTTTTTTTGTAAAATCTTCTGAAATTTGAATATGACGAATTTCAGATAGCACTTCGGCTTCGCTTAAATTATTAATTTCTTGTAATAAAATATCTGATCGACAAGAAACTTGACCATTCTTGGCAATATGAGGATACTGCTCATACATTAACTGCAAAGCTTCTTGTTGGTTAGTAAAATCAAGGCTAGAACCCAGTATTTTAGAAACATCATTAAAAATTTTAATATCATCATATACATTTGGTAAAGGCTCAACTATTTTTGTAGAAGATTGCACCCTGCCCTCAATATTAGTATATAAAGCTGATTTTTCAGTGTAAGCAGAAGTTGGAATTATTAAATCGGCAATTTCTGCAGAATGACTACCATTTGAACCTAGATAAATTTTATAAGGATTTTTAAAATTACTAGTATTTACTATTTTCGACAAATTATAATTATCAACATTATTCAACAAAATTAACGAGCTATTTTGTAGAATACTTTTGGTTGTTTCAGTAGCAAAACCAAGCTCTAAGCCGTTAATAAAACCAGTAGAATGAGCAACAAAATTAAAACCATTATGCTCGGCAGTAACAACTTGATATTTTTTGGCAATATATTTTAAAACTTTAATTAAAGTTAAAGCATGGGTATTTTTAATAAGATCGGTGCCAAAAATAATTATTGGTTTTTTTGCCTGCTGTAATACATTAGAAAACTGGTGAGAACCATCAAGAATAGACATCAAAACAGAAAAGTGGTTGCCTAACTCTTGCACTTGATAGTTTAAATTGTAAGCAAAACCAATATTGGCAATACTTTGCGGTTTTTTAGCAAATGCAGATCGTAATCGAACATTTAATAAAGGAGCATCTTGGCGTATATTCACACCAACCAACAAACAAGCATCGGCGGTTTCAATATTGGCAATTTTAGTGTTTAAAAAGTAATCGGCACTAGGTTTTTCTGAAACACTTGGCTCAATATTTTCAAACCCTAATCGACAATCAAAATTTTTCACTAAATTTTTTGTAAGAAAATGTTTAAAAACAAATATTTCGTTTAATGAAAGTGTATTACCAACTAAAGCTCCAATTTGAGAAGAATGAGTTTCGGTAATTTTTTTAGCAAATTCGTAGCAAGCCTCTTCATAGCTTATAGACATTAACTTACCTGAGTTGGTTCGAACATAGCATTGATTCAATCTTTGATACTTTAAGCCATCGTAAGAGAAACGAGTTTTATCGGATATCCATTCTTGGTTAATTTCTTCGTTATTAGAAGGTAGTATTCTCATAATTTCTAAACCCCTAGAATCAACTCGAATATTACTACCAAAGCCATCGGTTACATCGATAGTTTCGGTTTTTTTCAACTCCCAGCTTCTGGCTTTAAAAGCATATGGCTTAGAAGTAAGGGCTCCAACTGGGCAAAGATCGATTACATTGCCAGAAAGCTCAGAAGTAATGTTTTGTTGTAAATAAGTAGTTATTTCGGTGCCTTCGCCACGATTAACACTGCCCATTTCGGCAGAGCCAGCAATTTCTTCAAAGAATCTTACACATCTAGTGCAATGAATACAGCGAGTCATTTGGGTTTTAATAAGATGGCCTAAGTTTTTATCAGGAACAGATCTTTTGCACTCATGAAAATCGCTAACATTTTTACCATATTGATAGGCCTGATCTTGCAAATCGCATTCGCCACCTTGATCGCAAATTGGACAGTCAAGCGGATGATTAATCAGCAAAAACTCCATCACTCCTTCTCGGGCTTTTTTTACCATTTCGCTTTCGGTAAAGATTTGCATATTATCAGCAACTGGCATAGCACAAGAGGCCACAGGCTTAGGAGGGCCTCCCGCCACTTCAACTAAACACATTCTGCAATTACCAGCAATCGCTAATTTTTCGTGATAACAGAATCTGGGGATTTCAATGCCAGCAAGCTCGCAAGCTTGTATGATGGTAATGCCATTTGGCACTTCTAAACTTTTACCATTAATAGAAATATTTGCCACAATAATTTTAAATTTAGTTTATACCAGTTCTATTTTACAAGAACTGGTATAAATTTTAAAATAATCAATAATTAAAATCAATTAGTTATTATAATACATTTCAAATTCAACAGGATGAGGCATTTGTTCATATCTTTCGGCTTCTTTGAGTTTAAGCTCAATATAAGCATCGATTTGCGAGTTAGTAAATACATCGCCAGCCAATAAGAAATCACGATCTCTATCAAGAGCAGTAAGAGCTTCTCTTAAAGAGGTAGCTACTGTTGGAATTTCTGCCAATTCTTGCTTGCTACAATGATATAAATCTTGGTTTTTCGGCTCTCCTGGATGAATTTTATTTTTAATACCATCTAAACCAGCCATCAACAAAGCAGAACAAGTTAAATAAGGATTAGAAGCAGGATCTGGAAATCTAGCTTCGATTCTTCGAGCTTTTTCGTTAACCACATGCGGAATTCTGATAGAAGCAGAACGATTTTTAGCTGAGTAAGCCAATAAAACAGGGGCTTCATAGCCAGGAACTAATCTTTTATAAGAGTTGGTGGTAGCATTTGAAAAAGCATTAATAGCTTTAGCATGTTTAATAATGCCTCCGATATAGTAAAGCGCTAACTCAGAAAGCCCTGCATATTCTTTACCTACAAATAAATTTTCATTTTTATGCCAGATAGATTGATGCACATGCATACCCGAGCCATTATCGCCAAAGATTGGTTTTGGCATAAAAGTAGCAGTTTTACCATAAGCATGGCAAACATTATGCACCACATATTTAAATTTTTGAATGTTATCTGCGGTTCCTAATAGGGTGCTGTATTTAAAGCCAATTTCAAACTGCGAAGTAGCCACTTCGTGATGATGAAGCAAAGGATGTAAATTAACACTTCTCATATTTTCAACAATTTCTGAGCGAAGATCTTGCCCTGTGTCGATAGGAGTTGGAGCAAAATAAGCACCCTTGGTTTGGGTTCTTCTGGCTAAATTACCACCATCAAGATTTTTTGAAGTATTATGCGGAGCTTCTTCGGAATCTATTTTATAAAAATTACCATAACTTTTTGCTTCGAATCTAACATCATCAAAAACAAAAAATTCTGGTTCAGGACCAAAGTAAGCAACATCGCCAATACCACTTTTTTTAAGGTATTCTTCGGCTTTTTTGGCAGTAAATCTAGGATCACGATCGTAACCAGTATCGGTAGCAGGATCAATCGTATCACAAGTAATTACCATAGTAGAAGAATTGTTGAAAGGATCAATAAAAACAGTGTTTAAATCTGGCATTAACAACATATCGGATTGATTGATTTCTTTCCAGGCAGCAACAGAAGAGCCGTCAAAAGCAATTCCTTTAGTTAATTCTTCTTCGGTTACCATATCAGCACAATGAGTAATATGAAGCCATTGACCGCTATAATCGGTAAAACGAAAATCAACAAATTTGATTTCTTGTTCTTTAATAGTTTTTAAAATATGCTCAACTGCATTTGTTTTAGACATAAAAAAGTATTTTTTGTTTAATGAAATTAATATTTACAAAAATATTAATAAGTTATTAATGATATTAATAAAATGAAAGCAAACGAAAATTTTTGTGTTCTGGTTTGCATTTGATAAGAATTCTTTTTAAAAAAACAAAAAAGTAAAATTTTTTAGTGAATTTTTAAAAAAGTGATTTTATCATAGACGGGATCATATTTTTAACATTTTTAAAAATTAATGTCAAAGTTTTTTTTCAAATATTTTTTTCATGACTACTCTAAGAATTATATTAAATAACCATCTAAACCATAATATATCTAGCCTTAACGGTGTTACGAAAAACGATATAATTTTATTTATAGAAGCTAAAGATCAATATACTAAACCTAAACATCATCAAAAAAAAATCGCTTTTTTATTGTCGGCAATGCGATGTTTTGCTTACGAATTACAGCAAAAATCTTGGCAGGTGGTTTATGTTAAATTAAACGATGCTACAAACAGCGGTAATTTATGCCTTGAAATAACCAAAGCTTATCAAAAATTTAATTGCCAACATGCCATAATTACTATGCCCTCTAATTATCAACTAAAAGAAGATCTAGAAAAACTAACCATTAACCTCGATATTTTAGAAGATACTAGCTTTCTTGCAACCAGAAAGTTTTTTCAGAACTGGGCAGAAAATAAAAAACAGCCCAGAATGGAATTTTTTTATCGAGAAATGCGAGTAAAACACCATATTTTAATGCAAAACAACAAGCCCCTAGGTGGCAAATGGAATTATGA
>Ga0214923_10004000_pt1 | contig 18163 bp, 13 predicted proteins | sample LL1510_MetaG_FD_177993 | JGI IMG/M metagenome (GOLD analysis project Ga0214923, IMG submission 177993) | Freshwater microbial communities from Lake Lanier, Atlanta, Georgia, United States - LL-1510 | ecosystem: Environmental > Aquatic > Freshwater > Lake | place: USA: Georgia | collected... | reverse complement strand
CACCTTGACCTTCACCATATTTATTATCTTCATACATATTATATATACAATCACCGGCTTTACCTATATCATGAAAAAAAGCTGACAATATTGTTAATTTAAGATCTAATCCTTCTACTAGTTTATCTTTTTTTTTAAACCATTCAATAATTTGAATAGCAGACCATTGACAATGTGCATAAAGATCACCACCATGAGATTGGCATAACATTTTTTTTTCATCAGTATTCATAATTTTACAATCAAAATCTCTTGATTTATCTAATTCCTTTAATAATGAATCATAATATTCTTCTTCTGAAAATAAATTTTTTGTTATTTTATTATATGGAGTAGCTTTATACTGTCTAAGACTGATTTTTAAATTATTAATTTCACTAAATTGATATTTATCATTATTATAATCTAATAAACACAAAATTTTTTCATCATTTAATGAATTAATATGATTTGAACCACCATAAAGATTTTTTAAATTTAAATATTTTTTTTTATATTTTTTATATTTATTAAAATAATCATTTTGAATATACATATTATATATTTATTAAAATATATAATATATATTGAATAATTTTTATTTATTTTTATATTTTTATAAATTAATTATGCTTTAACAGCTTTATCATCATAACTTGATGAATCTCTTTTATCTATTTTTTTTATACCATATCAGTCTAATTGTTTCATCTTTTTCAAGATTACCATTTAATATTTTTTCTCTTTTACATAATTTAACTTTAGTATCATCAAATAATAAACTATATTCATTATCATCATCAACTTCATTTAAATAATAAAATACATAATGACCAAATGAATTAGTTTCACCTTTGTGGATAATTATTCCATATAATTCATATTCATAATCAAAAAATCAAATTTTATTATCCATAAGTTATCATCATATAATTTATTCAAATTAGTCATATTTTTAATCGTTTTATTATATTGTCTAATTCCATTTGTAATGTTTAATTGTTCCATCTCATAGATGGTCTCTTTTTGAATGTTTATGGCTGTTTAGGATTATTATATTTAAAAATTAAAGATAAAAAATTGAAATTTTATAATAATAATCATATAATAAATTTAAATATTATGTTTAATAGAGATGATTTTGTTGGTTACGATATTCTAAATATCAGTGAAGAATATGACAGTGATACAGTTTTAGAAATATATATTATTATGAAAGAACCTAATTTTATTCATATGAAAAATTTATATAAACATTCTAAATTATTCAATTATAGATTATTTGAATTATATACTGAAAACAATAAATTTACTTATTATGCTATGAGAAGTATTGATGTAAAGACGCATTTTGGAAATTTTATTAAAACTCAATATTCAATTGAAGCATTTTATGAAGATGAACCTAATGAATGTGTTATTATAGATGATATATTTTTTAATCAAATATATAATATTAAAAATAGTGGTGCTAAAGCTACTATTTTACAATTATGTTTGTTTCCTGATGATAATTCTATTTTAGAAAAATGTAGAAAAAAGGTTGGATTTTATATGGTTGCTAAAATTTCCATAAATCTTGCCAATAAATGTATAATTTATCCTGAACATAATATAACTGATTATAGAGTTGATAATATGTTTATTATTAAATCATTTGATAGTTATATTCCAAATATTTGTTTAGAGATCGACGATCGCGTGCGCGTGGCGCGCGATCGGTTGAGTTTTGAAATGCAAAACTCAACCGAGAATAATCATTCTGATAGGAATCAGAATGAAGAGATAGCAAGAGAAAATTTTATTAGAACATTCGGCCATAAAATTATTAGAGTATCTGTAAGAAGAAATGAATCTAATGAAGAAGTTGATAAATTGATAATTAAAACTACAAAAGATATTGAGTTATTAATAGAAGACTTAATAACAGAATATTCAATTCAAAATATATCTGAAAATGATTTTATAAATAAAGTCAGTAATGATATGACAATTGAAAAAGAATTTGCAATTATGTTTGTTAGGAAAAATGATGATAATTTTGAACATTTCAAATATAAACATACTGAAATAGCTTCTTTTTTAGGTTATGAAAATATAGACAATTATAAACATTTTTTAAATATGATGAAAAAAGAACTAAGATATGAAGTTGATTATATTTCTACAATCAACCATCTAGACGATTTGAGGACGACTAATATTAGTCATCCTCAAAAGATACCATTAGAAGACGTTAAAAAATGTGGTAAAAGAATAACTTATATGATCAGTCGGATTGGATTTTATATTTTATGTTTAATGGCAAATAAACCAAGTGCAAAAATTTATAGACGGCAATTTGGCGAACTATATGAATTTTCAATAAATTATGTAAATTCATTAAAAAAGAAAGTAATAGAAAATATTCAACCATCTAATGTTTCAGAAAAAGCAGTATCTGATAGACTTAATTATAAAACTGAAAGTATTGTTAAAAATAAATCAATTTCTAAATTAGAAAGTGAAAATGAGAAATTAAAAAATGAAATATTTAAGTTACAAGAAGAAATTAAATTATTAACTCAAGAGAAAAATAAATTTAAATCTAATGCAGATTATTATATGAAACAATCTATAAATAAACAAAGTAATAAAAATTTTATTAAATTACAAAACTTTAAAATTGATAATTTTATAAAAAATTATTTACCACGATTACTATCTAATTTGATTATAAATAAATAATCTATCTGAATAAACAATTGAATTAATTTTCATATAAAGGTTTAGTTATAATAAATTTATATGGCTCTAATTCTTGATATTGAAACATCAGGATTACCTAATAGAATTGGTTTAAGTTTTGGCCATAATCCATTTTATAAAGACGTTAATAAATATAATGATTGTAGAATAGTTCAAATTAGTTATATTTTATGTGATAAAAATTTTAATTTGATTAGTAATAATACATATATTATTAAACCAACTGATTTTACAATTAAAAATTCTCAATTTCATGGAATAACTAATGAAATATCTTATTCTCAAGGTAAATTATTTGGTATTATTGCTAAAAAGTTTTATAAAATTTTATTACAATGTTCTCATATAATAGCTCATAATATTGATTTTGATATAAATGTTATCAAAAGTGAATTATATAGAAATAATTTAACAGATATTATTTTAGAAATAGATAAAAAACAATTAGTTTGTTCTATGAAAGAAACAAAAAATATTGTAAATATTAAAAGAGGTAATAATATAAAAGATCCTTCATTAAAAGAATTATATTATTATGTTTTTAAAAAAGACATTGAAAATCAACATAATGCAAAATATGATACATATAATCTATACAAAATTATAAATAAATTATTTTTAGATAAAAAATGTTTTTATAATTTAAATATTAAATTTGATTTTTATGAAAGGGTTAAAACATTATTAAAAAGAAAACGATTAGATTATGATGGAATTTTAAGTGATATTAATGAATATAAAGATAAAATTATAAGATAGTAATAATGATACTTCCAACAATATCAACAGAACAAAATAATGTTGTTGAAAATTTATTAACAAATAATGTTGTAGTTGATAGTGTAGCAGGAAGTGGAAAAACTACAACAACATTATATATAGGAAAACATTTTAATAATTCAAAAATTTTATTACTAACATATAATTCAAAACTAAAAGATGAAACAAGAAATAAAGTTAAATTAACAGAGTTAAATAATATTGAAGTTCATAGTTATCATTCTTTTTGTCATAAATATTATGAAAAATGTTTTAGAGATTCAATTATTTTAGAAATATTAAATAATAATAAAAACCCATTATTTTTATTTAATTATGATATTATTATATTAGATGAAGCGCAGGATATAACAGAATTATATTATAAATTAATTTATAAAATATTTAAAGATAATAATAATAATAAAAATAATAAAATTTGTATTTTTGGAGATATGAAACAATGTATTTATTATTTTAATGGTGCTGACGAAAGATTTATTAAATTTGCAAATATTTTATTTAATTTTAATAATCTTCAATGGTCTAAATGTAATATTAGTGAAAGTTTTAGAGTAACAAAAGAAATAGCATCATTTATAAATAATTGTTTATTGGATGAAAATAGAATAATTTCAAATAAACAAGGTATATTCAAACCAAGATATATAGTTTGTAATACATTTGCAGATAATATAAAAATAAATATTCCTTTATTAGAAGTAAAGTATTATTTAGATTTAGGTTATAAACCAGATGATATTTTTATATTAGCACCGTCTATTAGAAATAATAAAACACCAATTAGAATATTAGAAAATAGTATTAAACGCGAATTAGAAATTAATTTATTTGTTCCAACAAATGATGATGAAAAAATAGATGAAGATGAAATTAAAAATAAACTAGTATTCTCTACATTTCATCAAGTAAAGGGATTAGAACGAAAAGTTGTTATTATATTTAATTTTGATTATTCTTATTTTGAGTATTATAATCAAGAAGCATATCATGGTAAATGTCCAAATGAAATATATGTTGCTTGCACAAGGTCATTAGAAAGATTAACTTTATTACATGATCATCATAATAATTATTTTCCATTTATGAATATTGACCAATTAAAATTATGTTGTGACGTTGAATTTAAGACTGATATTAAACCATTGGAAAATTTACAAAATAATAATAATGATATAAAAAATATATCTGTAACTAATCTAATTCGGTTTGTTACTTTAGAACTAATAAATGAATTTTATAATATTTTAGAAATTAAAAAGATAAATGAAAAAGGAACAAAATTAAATATAAAAATAAAATTAGAAGATAAAGAAAATGGTATAGTAGAAAGTATAAGTGAAATAAATGGTATAGCTATACCAGCATTTTATGAAATTTTTCTAAAAAATTCACTAAATATTGTTAATATTTTAAAAAGACATTATGAAGAAGAAAAAAATAATAAATTTAGTTTAGATAATATTGACTTACATAATATTCAACATATATTATATGTTTCAAATTGTTGGATATCATTTATGTCTGGATTTATAAATAAAATATATCAGATTAAAGAATATGATTGGTTATCTAAAGAAAATAAAGAAATATTATTAGATAGAATGAAACAATTAAATATATCCAATAACTCAATCTTTGAAAAAAAAGCAAAAGTTATTAAAATATTTAATCGTGAAATAAATGGTTATTTTGATTGTTATGATAAAGATAATCACACTTTATATGAATTTAAATGTGTAAATCAATTAGATAATGAACATTTTATACAATTAGCTATCTACATGTTCATGCATATGAAAGAAGTTAATGATTTTAAAGAAGAACAAAGTAAATTAATTCAAAAGTATGAAACTAAAGCAATTTATAGAACAACAGATATAAAAACAGTTTATAATATTGGAGATAGAATAAAATATAATAATAGATTAAATATAGGAGATATAACAGATGTATTAGATAATAAAGTAAAGGTTAATAATAAATTAATTTTGAAATCAAAAATTACTGATATAAAATTAAATAAATCTATATGTAACAATAAAATAGATTCATTTAAAAAAAAAATAAATGATTATAGTCATAAATTTAAATACATATTATATAATATTCTAACAGATGAAAAGTATGAGATTTCCTGTGATTATAATAAATTAAAAGATATGATAGAAAAAATAATTCATGAAAGATTTATTAAAAAAAATGATATTACTGATGAAGAATTTTTACAAAAATATCAAAATATTTTTAACCATAGTGATATAAGTTTATAAAATAAGTATATATAAATCTTCAATATGATTTAGTTTATCTTGTATATTTTCTAGTTCATTATTTGATATTCTACTAATATCATATGGTTTATTTTTATTAGTTATTTTATAATAATATAAATTATTTGAATTTATATTATTTAATATTAATGGTTTAGTTCATCTAATGGTATATTAGTTTGACCTATACATTTATTTTGATTATCTTGATTACCACAACTAATTAAATATAATACCATATTATAATTTTATAATTTTATCAAATAATAAAATTATAAAATAATCCATAATATTGTTTATAATGTGATGATATTTCATTTAATTGTTCTATCTTATGGATGATTTCTTTTTTATTTTTATTGTTTCATTTTAGCGGACGGAGCTTTTAATTTTAAAATTTCTATTTCTTTTAGTAATAATTCTTTTTCATATCTTTCTTTTTGTAATTCTTTTTCAAATCGTTCTTTTTGTAATTCTTTTTCAATATCATTAATTTGTTTATTTAATTCTGATGTATGACCTGAATATTTCATACCAATATTTTCATAGATATTTTTAACAAATTTAAATATATCTTTTGGTAAAATTATAAGTTCATCATGATCTTTATATTTTATTTTATAATCATTTAATGATTCTTTTAATTCATTTTCTGCTTCTCTTAGATATAATGGATCTATAAAAGTATAACATACAAAAACCATTTCAACTATATTTTTTAATTCTTTATATTCAGTTTTATGGCCATTCTTTCTATCTTCAAAATTCTTTGTTAAACCAAATTTATATACTATAGCATCATTTGGATAATTATCATTTATATTCATTATATTTCGTAATTTATCAACTGTATCAAATGCAACTAAATATACACATGGTAATGTTCTTGCATGTATTGAAAATATTTCTTGTATTGATTCATAAGATACACCTTTTATAGATGATACTAATTTATTTTTCTGTTCATCAGTGCCCATTTGTGCCGTAAATAAAATTTCAGATGCCCAATTTTGAAATTGTTCTGCATTACCAGACCTTGAAGAAAATAAAACTTTTAACATTCCATTATAGGTTAAATACATCTCTTTTTTATCTACAATCTGTTGCTTATTTAGCAACTTTTTTTTTATAATAAAATATGTATAATGAATACCTTTTTTATATCCTGTCTCGTGAAGTAATGTAGTATTTAAATTATTCATTTTAAATCAATCCATAACATCTTTTACTCTAAAAAAACATTTATTATGTAGTCTTTCACCTCTTACTTCAATTTGTAATACATTACCATTATCATCCTTAAATTTCTCATTATCATTTAATTTTAATAAAGAGGGAACTTTAGATATATTATTTATTTCAGTATTATTATCAATTAGTTGCTCATTACTGTTAGTATTAGTTGTTATTTGATTATTTAACTGCATCATTTTAGGTATATTAGAATTAACCCATTCTGCTTCAAGATATAATTTTGATCTTACATAACTTTCAGTTGAAATAACTAATTGATTATTCTTATAATAGGCATATTTAACTACGGTTTCAGGGATATTTTTCTTTTTAATTATACCTCTTAAATTACGATGCATTCCTGAAAAATAATTAGTATCATAATTATTTAAATCATCACATAAAAAATAAGATTTATTTTCTATAATTATTGGTTCAGGTGGTTTAGGTTCAGTATCCATAATGATAAATAAACCTATTCCTTTATATTAGTTTGTAAGTAAAAATGTTTTTGTAAGTAAAAAATTTTATTAAATTGTATAGCGAATGTTTTAATGCATAATGTGATGATGTTAAAATGGTTCTAAAATTATAATTATTTTCTAATACTTTAATAATGAAACAACTAATGGAATTATTATTAGATTATGTTGATATTCATTATAATATAAATACTATTGATAATGATATGATTTTTTTTTGATAATTATAATATTACTAATGAAAGATTTTATTGCATCACACTAGTGATTGATGTTATATTCCACTTAGAGGAAATTATCGTAGTAGATTATATTATACATTATTGTCTTCATATCATTAGATTAAATTCAATTAAATTTTCACAAAAATATTGAAATATATATTATTTAATCTTATATAGATTTTTAATTTAAATATGCATCAGGAACACGAGTTTAAAGTAGCGTTTGTTGGCTTACCATCTTCTGGTAAATCTTCAGTAATCAACTCATTAGTCTTCAAAAGATTATTAGAAACTGGTGTATGTAGAACAACGGTTGAAAGTAATTTATTAAAAGAAGTATTAGTAGATGATGAAAATAATAATTTTAGAGTTATAGACTTACCAGGAATATGTGATTCAGAAGAAAATGATAATAAATTCAATGAAATAACAAAAGAATATGTTAAAGATGCAAATCTAATTATATGGGTTTCTGATGTAAATAAAGCGTTTATTACAACTCATGAAGTAACTGAATATAATAATCTAAAAAAATATCTTAATGATTTAACTGATGAAACAGGTCAATTATATAATCTAATAATTATGTTATCTAAGTGTAATGATCAATATCCATCTCAAAAAGTTCAAAAGAAACGAGAACGAAAAAATAAAGATGGTGAAATTGAAGAGTCAGATGAAGATTCTAATATTTCAGATCTTATAAAAAAAGTTTATGAAAAATTTCCAAAAGAAGATATTATATTATTCAATGCATATGGTCGGTCATATCATCATCCTAAAACATCTGCAATATTAAAGAAATTTGTTGGAAAAAAAAATAATAATAATTATAATACAAAATTTATAATTAGTAAATATACAAATGATTGGAAAAATATACAAAAAGAAAATTATTATGCATTTTTTAAGAAAAAATTCGATAATTTTATAAATCATATAATTACGATTGATAAATTATTATCAGTATATAGTAATTTATTAACAGACGATAGACATGGTCATATAGATGATATATGTAATGTTGCAATAGATAAAACTAATTTTAAATATTATGAATACATAAAAAATGTATATACTACAAAATATTTTAAAAATGCTATCAATAATGTTATTATACGATTGATAGATTATATTTTTTTGATGTTAAAAAATCCTGAAAATTTAAATAAAAATAAAAATTTTGTTAAAGATTATACATTAGATCAAATTTATGAATTGTTCTTTTCATATTTTCAGCAATTGCCACATAATAATCAAAAAATTATTCATGATACTATACTGTATTCTAATAAAATGAATTCTAATAGTATAAATATAGAATTATTAAATAGATTATATCCAAACGGATTTTCTTTTGATAAATTTAGCTTTATGGAGTCATTTAATAAATTCATTAGAGAAACAACTGATAGAATAATTTATAATGATTTTTATGAACGGATCTTATCTTTGATAAAATGTGATCAGGTTTTTAAATTAAAACCTGATTATAATAATTATAATTCAAATAAAGATCATAATAAAAAACTATTAGAAGAAATAGATCAAAAATTTATAATTTATCCTGATACTAATTCTAAGTATGATGAATTAGATTATTATTTAAAATGGTTAGAAAATAATTCTAATAATAAAGAATATATATTATTGAATAAATTACAAATATTATTTCTAATGTTTTATCCTGAATATACTGATAAGTATTATTATCATGAAAATTATGTAATGGATTACTATTTAAAAAATCATCTATTTCGCTTTTACAATAATAGAATTCATAAAATTGGAATAGGTTTAGATAGACTCAATAATAATCCTGACTATAAAAGAGTAACAAATATTATATATTCTAAAATATTCAGCAATATTTTATTAAAATATGATAAAGAGTTATATTATGATTTTACTCCAATAGATAAACTAGAATTATTGTATAAATAGAAGATGATTTAATAGATGATCCAGATGATAATAGTCTGGATTATTATCTTTCGTTGCAAGTAATTTTTTCTTAATAATTTCCATCATATTGTCAGTTAAATCATCAATACTATTATCTGAATCTATTGAAAATCTATTTGATTTCATACTTATAGTATCACTTGTATTATCTTTTAATTTATTTAAATTAGTCATATTTTTAATCGTTTCCATAATATTGTCTAATTTTGTTTGTAATGTTTTGGCATATTGTTTATAATGTGATGATATTTCATTTAATTGTTCTATCTTATGGATGATTTCTTGCTGGATGTTTAATGACAATTTTTGGATTTTTGTATAAAAGTGTTTTAATATATATTTTTCTTTTATATGATCTTGATATATTCTCAAATAATTGAGATGATATTCTCATTAAACTTTTATCTATAAATCAGTATTTTTTATTTAAAAATACAATATTATCAATCTTAATATATATATAAATTTAATTATATTTATCATCTATAAACAGTATATAAAACATATTTTAAATTTTTTGTATTTTTTATTCTAAAATACAAAAATATCAATCTTAATATATATAAATTTAATTATATATATAATCTTTATTAAGTGTATAAATTATTTGTTTATTTTTTGTATTTTTGTATTTTAAATTTTATGATAAAGTTCAAATTTATCTTATATTATAGAATATATAACTAGATTATATTTTAAATGAAATTTAAAATATCTTCTGTATTATCATCATAAGTTAATATTTCTTTAATTTTGATTTTTTTAATACCCATTGTTGAACCATTAGTGCCTTTCATTCTTACTGAATCACATATTGTATATTTCTGTTTAATATTATTTATAAATTCTCTATTAGATGGTATTTTTTCTGTTGGATAATTTATCTTAAACCATTCTTTAAATGCTTCATAAATTTTACATGTATGCATATGTGTAGGTGCTTCTTCTGTGCATTCGTTCATAAATACCAAACCTATATTATTATTACTATTAACTTTTTCTGTAAATTTTAATATATTTTCATTCTTTGGTAATCCATTCTTCTTATAATTTGAATAATATTCTAATAATAAATTTATAAATTCTAATCTTAAATCTTCAACAATTAAACTGTGATCTACTAACTTCTGATTTGGTTCTTTTGGATTATCTACAAATTCAAACGGAAAATTTATACATTTCAATCTTCTTTGATAAGCTTGATCATTTGGATTATCAACAATTGGTATATCATTACATAAAAGTATTGTTCTAAAATTTATTGTAAATTCTATCATATCATTACTATGGCATTTTCTTACTTTTGCTTTATCTTTCCCTGTTAGCAATTTTATATATCCTGTATTGAGTTTATCTCCTTTTTCTGGTTCTGATGTAACTACTAATCTTTTTTTCATTAAATCTAATAACATCGGATCAGGTGTCTGAGCATCTGGACTAGGTTTTGTAAGCATCTTTGATTTAATACTACTAAAATAATCTCCAAATGTTACTGATATTAAATCAGTCAATTTAGATTTACCATTTCTACCATGTTTTCCAGTCAATACTACAAAATGTTGTAATTCATTTATACCAAATAAACAGGTAGATAGATAAGTTAGTAAATAATCTCTATCATTCTTATCTGGTTGTATTTCTTCAAGAAATTTATTTAAACGTTTAATATTATTTTTATTTAACTCCGTTGAATAATCATATCCAACTGACATACTTATATAATCTTCTACTTTTCCTTCTCTAAAAATATTATTATTTAAATCAAATACGCCATTATTAAATCCTAGTAAATATGGATTACTATCTAAATTATTACTAATATTACTATAATTTTCACTAAATATTTCTGCACATTCAGTTATAATATTATTTTTAAATGCAGTTGTTTTAAGATTATCTATTAAATTATTTACTTTTTTTAATTTTATTTTTCTTATTTTCTCATCGTCTATTTTATTTATTTTAGTTTTAGATTTTTTATAAATATCTAATATATTTTTAGATATCTTAGTTCTTAAATTATTAGTTGATTTCCAACGTTGTTCAAATAAATACCATGTATTATTACTATTATCATATCTATAACTATCTTTGTATAAATAAAACATTACATTAGCAATATCATATACAGTTGAATTATTACCATTTAGTGATTCTGTTATCAATTTATTTAATTCTTCATCGTCAGTTACTTCTAAATATTCTAATTCAAGTTCTTCATCATTTATATTATAATTATTATTGGTAATATTTATATTGAATATATTTTGAATGTTATTTACACTTAATTTAATTTCAGTATCACTTGGATATAATTTACCTTTGCACTCTTCACATCTGCACTTTAAGACCATGCCGTATTTAGGTGACATTTCAATATATACATACTCTTTAGTATGATCTCCTTGAAATATAGGGCAATATTTATCTAATAAATCAACTAAGACATAATTATTATTTCTAAATATATTTTTTATATTTAGATCATTATCAGGAAAGTTACCTTTGGCTTCTCTAATAGTCGTAATTACATTAAGATCTTTTAACTTATCTATATTATCCATTTTACTATAATAATATAGACTACCAATTTTTAAACCATTATTATTTTTTAAAAATTTATTCCATAATTTTTCACATTCACCAATTTTATATTTTTCAGATCTTTTACTAAACTCAATCCATAAATCTAAATATGAGTTATTTATATTATGTAGACATAGACCAATATTTCTCCAATCAACATAATTATCTGCTCTTTCTTTTTTTAAAATATTCATCAACATATATCTTATTTTTTCTTTATCATCTGAATTATATATTTCTACAATATTATCATATTCTTTATCTTCTACTTTATTTTCTTTTCTATAATAGTAATCTAATAATACATTTTTATCAAATGATAATTTAGTTTCATTATCTAATTTATATCTAATACTAAATAATTTTATTAAATCTAAATCACTTTTATTATTTTGAACTAATGTTTTACTTTCAGAATATATTTTTGTAATTTCATAAGGTTCAATATTAGGTTTAGATGATTTGTATAAAAACCAATTATTTGATTTAATAACAGCTTCATCAATAATACTATCTATTTTTTCATAACTATGTTCTTCTAACCATATTAAATTTTTTAACAAACGTTTTCTAATAACAAATAATAATTCATAAAATGTAATTATATAAGGATATATGATATGAATACCGTCTTTAAAATAATTATCTTTTGAATATGGTTTAGATCTTTGAAAAATATAACATTTTTTATTAGGTTCAATAAATAACATATCTAAAAGATCATTTATAGTAGAAACAATAGTGCTAATATGTTTATTAGTAATAGTTCTATTTGAATTTTTTGATTTAAGATCAATATCAATTAATAATTTACATTTATTATCTAAATGTTTTTCAGTAACAGTTCTACTATTAGAATTATAATATTCATCAAAAAATTCATCGTATTGAGTATCATTAACATAAAATTTTAATCCAGTAAGGGTTGTATAATTGAACTCATTTTTAGAAATAAATTTTTGAAGTGTCATTATATATATTTATAATCTATAGATTTTTTTAAAAAAATAAACGAATAATTAATTTTTGTTAAATAATTTATATTAAATACTTATTAAGTATGATGATAAATATACGATATATATTTATGAATTCTTTAAAAAAGAAATTAAGTCTTATATCTTAAATATTGATTAAATTTAATAAATATATTGTATTGTAAAATACAAAAATACAATATATTATAAAATATCATTATCATCTATTAATAATCTTTAAAAATATTATTTTTATATGATATATATTAGACCATTTATAATATGTATTTTTAATAAAATACATATTATAATATTATAATACAAAATAAAATATTAGTCTGTATTAAGATTATTTTTAATATAACATTATATAGAATATCAAAATACAGATATAAAATACAAATAAAAAAATACAGAATACAAATATAAAATTACTTAAAAAATTAAAAAATATTATAATAGTAATGGAAAACACAACAAACAATATTATAAAAAAAAAACCAGGTCAAAAGAGTAAAGCAATAAAATATCCAATTGAAAGAAAAGAAATAGCAAAGAAAATATTAAAAATAATCGGTATTACAAACGATAATAAAACTTTAATATTAAATGATTTTGATATAGATCTTCAACAGGAAATATTAGATTTAGAAGAAGATATTAAAAAATATTATAATGCTGGAAGATGGGCTGTATATAAAAAAGGTGGTAAAGAAGTTGAGAAAGCTTATTTATCTATAACTAGAAATGTTATGAAAGAAAATGGCGTTATTATGATCAATTCTACTAAATATATAAATGGAAAACAATTATCATGTTATATGTTTGAACTAACTGATGACTTTTTTGTTGATACAATTTAATTTATTTATTAGATTTAGAATGTCTTGATGGTTTTTTAAGACTGTCACCCTTACTTCTATTGGTATGAGTATTTAATGCTTGTAAATTTCTGAGACAATCAGATCCACCTTTATTTGATGGTTTGATATGATCAATTTCGGACAACAACCAAAAATATTAAAATTTCAAGAAGAACGTCTTAATATTGCAAAAAAAATTTTATCTATTCTTAATATTACTAGTATTGATAATACTATTATAGTTAAAGATATATGTGAAGGAACACAACAAGAAATATTTAATTTAGAAGATGAAATAAAAATATATTTTAATGTTGGTCATTGGACATATTTCAAAAAAAATATAAATCCTGATAAAAATTTTATTTCACTTACAAAAAGAGTCATGAAAGATGTAGGAATTCCTATGGTAAACAGCTATAAATACATAAATGGAAAACAATTATCATGTTACTCGTTTGAAGTTAAAAATTTAAATTTATAGTAAAAACAATCTATAAAATATAAATACGTTTATTTATATGTCTTATGTTTTTTTAATTAATAATGTTTATATGTTATCCATTACATATTATAATACTGTTTTTTTAAATATACATCAAATAAAAATTTAAACAGTATTAAACAATTATCATGGTATATATTTGATGTTACATATTAATATTTATAAATATTAATCTAATTTTAAATCTTAAATATAATTAGATTAACTGATTACAAATGTATAACGATAAATTTAAATTAGCCCAAATTTTGCCCTGGTTTTTGTTTTATTTTATAAACAATAAATTTATTATTCAATTGTATAAATAGTTGTATTTATTGTTGTATTATTAAATTTAGTTTTACATGAAATAGATGTAAATTTTATATTCATATCTTTTAATATTGATTTGATAATTGATAAATATCGTCTTTCTGTATTAAAATTTTTGTAAGCAGGCCACCCAGCTACTTTAAAATATTTGGATATATCATCACTCATATCTAATATTTGTTTCTGAATATTTTCGTCTGCATCTATTAAATGTGATTTAAATACCTTATTTTTTTCATCTATTTCTAATAATTTATAAATATTATTTAATATCTGAAGACGTTCGTCTTTATATTTTAAATGTTTAAATTTTATAAATTTAACTTCTTCACCATTTATATTAGTTATTTTATTACTCATATTTATATAATATATAAATATTATTTATTTATATATGTAATTACCTTTAATTTTATTTTTTTCATTATTTTTCTAATTTATTGATTATACCTCTATATTTATTATCTATTTAACTAATAATTTAATTTAGTAATCTATTGTTTTAAATAACAAAGAATAATTCGGCTAATTCAATAAAAAAATATATTTAGTAATATATATTATTAATGATAAAAAGTTTTTTAAGTTTAATTTTAATACAACAACCTTCAATTTTAAATGGAATTATAATTAATGAAGTTTATGATGTAAATGTTCTTGATAAATTAATTAACTCTAATTTATTAAAAGAAAAAATTAAAAATCCATATGTTAAATATGAAAATGAAAAAATTCAACTAATTAAATATAAAGAATTATATAATGGCTATTATTCTACTGTTAAATTAAATAGAAAAATAAATATTCCTTATGGTAGATGTAATCCAAATAGTTGTTTATCATTATTTTCTATTAGAAAGGAAATAAGACATACACTATGTTATTATGATTATTATGATTTTGATATTGTTAATTGTCATCCTGAAATCTTATATCAAATTTGTATCAATAATAATATTGATTGTATATATCTTGAAAATTATGTTAAAAATAGATCATATTATTTAAATCTAATATCTGATACTTATAATGTTACTAAAGATGATGCCAAAAAATTATTTATTAGATTATTATATGGCGGATGTTTTGAAAATTGGGCTAGTGAATTAAATTTAAAAGATTCAAAACCTATTGAATTTATAAATAATTTTATAGATAATTTTACTAATATTTCAAATATTATTTACAATAATAATAATGATTTAGTTGAATTAATTAAAAATGATAAATTAAATAATAATAAATCAATTACTAATTTAAAAGGATCTGTAACATCGTATTTTTTACAAGAAATAGAGGTTAGAGTATTAGAAATATTATATAAATATTGTGTTAATAAAGATTATATCATAAATAATGAATGTGTTTTAGCTGCTGATGGTATTATGTTATTGAAAAAAAATATTAAAAAACCATTAGAAAATATATGTGATGAATTTAATAAAATTATTTATGAAAAAACAGGTTTAAATCTTACAATAATAAACAAACCATTTGATTTCAATCTTAATAATATATTAGATGACAATATTAATTTTTATTTACCATTAAAAGATTTTTCAAGTGGTTTATTAGCTGATTACTTTAAAATGATGTATAGTAATATTTTTTTATATAATAACAATACATTATATTATTACAATGGTTATTATTGGATTGATGAAGATAAAAAAAGTAAATTACATAACTTTATAGATGATATATTCTATAAACATTTATCAAAAAAAGTATGCAAACTGATAGAAGAACATAAAATAAATAATAAAGAAGATAAAAAAGATCAATATTTAGAAAAGTTATTATTATTTCAAAAAAATATTTTAAATCTTCGTAAATGTAGATATAGAAATGAATTTATAGATGATATATGTTATAAATTAACCAATAATAATATAAAATTTGATGAAAATCCAAATATATTTGTTTTTAATAATAAAGTATATGATCTATTATTAGATGGATTTATAGAACCATATCATAAACAATATATTAAAACTACATGTGGTTATGATTATGATAATTATTATTCAAATGATAAGATAATAGAATTAGATAATTTATTAGATACAATATTACCTGATGTTCATCTTAAAAACTTTTATTTAACTATATTAGCAACAGGTCTATATGGTGAATTAGTAGAAAAAATAGTAATAGCACAAGGTGGTGGTGGAAATGGTAAATCTTTATTAAATGAATTAATGTTAGAAACAGTCGGTAATTATGGTTATAAATTACCATCGATTGTATTATTACAAGAACTAAAAACAGGAGGTAATCCACAATTAGCATTATTACATAATAAACGTTTTGTTTTATCACAAGAACCAAATAGTAGTAGAAGGTATTGCACATCAACTTTAAAAGAACTAACAGGTGGATCTAAATTAAATTCTCGTAAATTACATTCAAATGATTGTGATGTATCGCTAAAATTAACATTTATAAATGAATGTAATAAATTACCATTACTAGACGAAGTGAACGATGCTGTAATAAGAAGATTATCAATAATTCCATTTATATCAAAATTTGTAGATGATCATGAATATGAGAATATAGTTGATAAGACAAATATATTTGTTAAAAATGTATTTTATAAAACTCAAGAATTCAAAAATAAATATAAACAAGCTTTATTTGAAATTTTAAGAAAATATTTTAATTTATATAAAAATAATAATTTTAATCTAATACAACCTCCTATATTATGTTATAATTTAACAAAAGATTACTTGGCATGTTCAGATGATATTTATGAATGGTTTTCAACAATATTTGAAAAAGAGGATAATGAAACTTCAGCAATAAGTATAATTTCAATATATAACATATTTATATCATCTCAATTATATGAAAATATGTCAAAAAGCGATAAAAGAAAATTTTCATTGAAATATTTTAATGAAAATATTAAAAATAATACACATTTAAAAAATTATTATAAACCTCGTGATACATATTTTAATAAGATACGATATCGTCATCCAATAATTATAGGATTTAAACAAAAAGATTTTAATGAAATACCTAATATTACAAATAATTTAGATGAATTTATCAAAGAATAATTTATAAAAAATTGGGCAAAATTTGGGCTAATTTAATTAAAAAAAACCAAGAATGTGGGCAAAATTTGGGCTAATTTTTAATTTTATAATTATAAATGACTTAAAATAATATAATTAGATAAATAAGTATAAATGCTTACAAAAAAATTAATTGGTGATTCTTAT
>Ga0214923_10003998_pt1 | contig 18165 bp, 13 predicted proteins | sample LL1510_MetaG_FD_177993 | JGI IMG/M metagenome (GOLD analysis project Ga0214923, IMG submission 177993) | Freshwater microbial communities from Lake Lanier, Atlanta, Georgia, United States - LL-1510 | ecosystem: Environmental > Aquatic > Freshwater > Lake | place: USA: Georgia | collected... | reverse complement strand
GCGCGATGAATCCGCTTTGCGACCATTTGCTTGCGATGCCATCGGCCCACACGCCGCGAATTCAGGAGGCGCATCTGATGGTCGGGCATGCGATTTGCGCAGCGGTCGAGCGTCAGATGTTTCCGCGCTAAGGTAAATGAAGCGCTGTGCTTGAGTCCGCAATCGTAATCGCCCAGCAATCATCGCGCGCAGGACTGATTCGACGCACAAAGCACGAAACGCTTGCGACGCCAGACAACAAGGACCAGGGCAGTTGGAAGTCCCTCGCAAATCGCCCGATTGAGGGTACGAAATCCGCAGAAAGACTGAATTCCCAAAGAATTGTTCCGGTCTGGTCGGGTGCGTCGATCATCAGATCGGTGCCGATCGGCACGACAAGGCTTGCCATCAGACTTGGGCCTGAGCGCTTGGGCCAATGCGCTGCGTCCCACCAAGGCGCAATATCCCATCGCTGGCCATAAATTTTCCGGCCTGCTTCAATCATGGCTGATTTGGCTGGATGATGGGTGTATGCATGTATGAGCCTTGCTGCTGGTTCAATATAAAGTGTATATCCATTGCGATTCAAGCGCATCATCAGATCACTGTCTTCCCAGTACATGAAATAAGCTGGGTCAAAAAGTCCGCCGCAGCGCTTCAGTGCATCAATCCGCAACAAGGCGCATGCGCCTGAAAGCGCGGCCACAGGGGTGAGCTGGCTGGCTTGCCAGAGTTCTATAGCGGCCTTGCGAAACTGACGGGATCGATGATGGGCAAAAGAAGGCAGGGACTGAGCCATGGCTTCGCTTGTGATGAAGCTTGCATCGATGAGGGGCGTGGGTGGTAGGAAAAACTCAAAGGCCTCGTCCCAGAAGCTTTGAGGTCCGACACCGGCTACTCGATCGCCCGCCCGAAGTAAGGCTTTCACCATCAAGCCCAAGCCTTCGAGCTTGGTGTCTGGATTGAGCAAAAGCAGGCAGTCCTCAGCGGGCAGTTGCTCGAAAATCTTCTGGCAGGCCCGTCCAAAGCCAAGGTTTTGCTCAAAGCAGTGCAGATGCCAATGCAGCATCTCCTGATGCTCGGTTTGAACAAGCTCCTTGAGTTGCAATGCTAAGCTTTCACGAACGGGATCATGAAGCGCTGCTTCGTTGTCGATCCAATGGATGTGAAGGCTGATACCCTCAAAAGCTAAGGCGGGGTAATTGTTTTGAAGCAGCGCTCTGATCGACGCTGCACAAAGCGTTGACTGATGAAAATTCACCATCAAGACGTGAATTGCAACAGGCCTCATGGACAACTCGCTTTCACATCGGCTCATCGCAGTTTTTTGTGAGGTTGGATCATATCGTCATGCGCTTGTTTCGACTTGTTACACGAGCTCTATGGCTCACGCTGACGGTTCTCTGGGGATTTCTCGCCGTTGTGTTGCTCTACCCGATCCTGGGGGCAGCGCCTCGCCTTGCGATCAAACGATCTTGGTCGCGACACATGTTGCGTTGTTGCGGACTTCGGCTCACCGTCATGCCCTCCGATCAAGGCTTCAACGCGCCTGAGCGCGGCGAGTTGGTGGTGATGAATCACATCAGTTTTATCGACATTCTTGTACTCGACGCTTTGCGCCCAGTCCACTTTATCGCCAAAAGCGAAATTCGCGATTGGCCTCTGATCGGCACCTTGTGTGCGCGTACCGGCACGATTTTTATTGAGCGGGGAAAACGTCATGCCGTTCATGACGTTCTTAAAACAATGGCAGATCAGCTTCGTGCTGGCGAAGTGGTGAGCTTTTTCCCGGAAGGCACCACCAGCGACGGCTCGCAAGTGCTGCCTTTTCATGCCAATTTGTTCGAGGCAGCGGTGCGCGCTCAGGCGATGGTGAGGCCGCTTGTGATCAGCTATTGGCAAGCAGGCCATCGTAGCCTGGCGCCGGCCTTTATCGATGATTTAAGCCTGGTCGACTGCGCAGTGGCTGTTCTTGCCGCAACCGGTATCGAGGTCCGGCTGAAGCTGCTCGATGCGATTCCGAGTGAGGGCCTCACACGACAGCAGTTAGCGGCCAAAGTCCGTGAGCAAATGCTCGAATATCACAGGCAAGACAATGATTAAGACAAGGATTTTCTGGCGGTTTGCCGTGAGGGCACCTGGATCAACTCACGGCTTTGCAAATTGATCGCTGTGAGCGCTCCGCCCCAAACACAACCGGTATCGAGCGCAATAACTTTTGAGGTGTTGATCAGCCCCAGAGCTGACCAATGCCCAAACACAATCACTTGTTGGCTGCAAGCCCGATCGGGCAGCGCAAACCAGGGGAAAAAGCCTTTAGGTGCCTGGCTCGCTGCTTCTTTGCTTGCCAACTCCATCACCGAATCGGGGCTACAAAAGCGCAGCCGCGTGAGCGCATTCACGCTCACGCGACGCCGGTCCGGACCTCTGAGGTCCACTCGCCACTGGTTCGGTTCGTTGCCATACATTTGGGCAAGAAATCGCTTCCAGTCCGGCGATTGCAAGCGAAACTCGATTTCTGCGGCATAGGCAAGCGTCATTGCAACCGTCCATGGCGGAAGCACGCCTGCGTGGACCATCAAGATGTCGTCTTGAAAGTGCGCGAGTTGCTGATGCCTTAGCCAGTGCACAAAGGCCTTGCGATCCTTGGAGTCGAGCAAATCATCGAGGGTGTCGTCGGGCTTAAGCCTTCGCACACCGGCAGAGACCGCAAGAAAATTTAAATCATGGTTACCCAGCACCACCTTGCATCGGCCTTCGTTGGCCATCACCCATCGTAGAACCTCCAAAGAGGATGGGCCGCGGTTGATCAGATCTCCGACCAGCCATAGTCGCGCCTGGCCTGGTTCCAGGCTGCGTGCGTCGATGCGTTCGACAAGCTCGATAAACTCGTCAAAGCAGCCTTGGATATCGCCAATCGCCCAGGTTTGTTCCAGACCCATGCGGCATTGTAGTGCGCAGCTTACCGGGACTGCGATACGCTCGATTCAAGTGCAGGCTGTGCATCGGCATCCTGCATGTCTGTCTTCTTCTCGTGGCTTGATGTGATGGCCCTTGCCTGATCTGACAGCGGATGCGGTGCAGAAGCGTCAGCGGCAAATGCCTGCGATCTAAGCCTTTGTGTTTTTCGCGCGCGCTGCGGCAAGCGATTCGGCGCCTCACGGCGCAGCAGGCGTCGATACCGCCACCAGCTGCGCGAGCACCACATCATCAACAAGCTGCAAACATGCCAAAACAAGTGTTGCGGCGAGTCGTGACTTGCGCGACGTGCATCATGAATCACCCTTGCGTCATCGCTAAGCCCGATAGGCCAGCCAAGTAAACGGATACGGGCGCAGAGGTCAAAGTCTTCGCAATACAAATGAAAACGTTCATCGAATCCACCAACACCTTTGTAGGCTTCCGATCGGACGACCAGAAACATGCCTGCCATCCAAGCCGGATAGCGAAGCGGTGATCGCGGTCTGATCCGGCGGGCTATGATTTCCCAGGGTGTTATCAGCCCACGCGCTGCATCGGCGATGCGCCCATCGGATTCAAGAACACGCGGTCCGACCAAACCGAAGTCTTCGCCTGCGTGCGCAATCAGCGGTTCAAATGGATCCTTGTCAAAGCGAATATCCGGGTTTACCACGGCAAACCACTCGGTGTCGCAATAGCGAAAGGCTGCGTTGTGGTTAGCACCAAAGCCCTTCGGATAAGGATTCGCGCACCAGTGAATCGGAACGTCCAGGCCGAGCGGTATTTCGGGCCTCGGTTCGCTCAGATTCAAGGTGATCACGATTTGCGCAAGACGTTTGGGCTTGCACCGCGCGATGTCTTCAAGCAAGCCGGTAATCACATCGCCGTGCCCATGGCTGATCACCGATAGGGTCACCAAGCCATCGACGTGAATCAGAGGGCGCCGAACGGGGAGAAGTGGAAGAAGGCTGCTAAGAAAATGGTTCGAGAGGGGTTTGTTCACAAGCGTTTTCTTCGTCTTTTGTTCGGCGCGGTTGATCTGGGTGCGGACTGAAGTACAAATTCGCAAAGCGTAAATCTATACAATGGGACCGATGCAGAAACTCTATTTTTCCACAGTTTTATGATCATTGTCACAGGCGGTGCGGGATTCATTGGTTCAAACTTTGTACTGGACTGGGTCGCGACGACAAGCGAGTCTGTGCTTGTGCTGGATTGCCTCAGTTATGCGGGTAATCTGGAAAATCTGGTCTCGGTGGGCCAGCAGGGGCGTTTTGACGGGCAGGTGTTGTTTTCGCACACAAACCTGAGGGATTTCCCCGCGGTTCAGTCGGTGATTCAGCAGGCAAGGCCAAGGGCAATCGTGCACTTCGCAGCCGAAAGCCACGTGGATCGATCGATTGATGGTCCGGGAGACTTTATCCACACCAACGTGATCGGAACCTTCAACCTGCTGCAGTCGGCGCGTGACTGGTGGGCAAGCCTTGCAAGTGGAAGCGCAGAAAAAGAGCGTTTTCGTTTTTTGCATGTTTCAACCGATGAAGTTTATGGATCCTTATCCGAGAACGATCCGCCCTTTCATGAAAGCACCCCCTATGCGCCAAACAGTCCCTACTCAGCGAGCAAAGCTGCAAGCGATCATTTGGTTCGTGCATGGCATCACACCTACGGCTTACCCACGCTTACAACAAACTGTTCCAATAATTATGGACCGTTTCAGTTTCCGGAAAAGTTGATCCCCTTGATGATCAGCCATGCGATGCAAGGAAAAGCGCTTCCGGTCTACGGCGACGGTAAAAACATCCGCGACTGGCTTTATGTGCGGGATCACTGCGTAGCCATCCGAGCGGTTCTCGAAAGGGGAAGGCCCGGTGAGGTTTACAACATTGGCGGTGATGCCGAAATGAATAACCTGGCGGTGGTTGAAAGCCTCTGCGATTTGCTGGATGCGTTAAGACCTCGCGCAGACCGCAAGTCTTATCGGGAACAAATTCAGTTTGTGAAGGACCGCCCGGGACACGACCGACGTTATGCGATCGATGCCAGCAAGATTCGAAAGGAATTGGCCTGGCAGCCTGCAGAAAGCTTTCACTCCGGCATTCGAAAAACCATTGCCTGGTACCTGGAGCACCAGTCCTGGGTGGCTAATCTCCAGCAGCGACGGGGTGTTGCATGAGTGTGCGCGAACGATGCGGCATCATTCTTGCCGGTGGCTCCGGAACCCGGCTCTACCCGGCAACGAGGGTGGTGTCCAAGCAGCTATTGCCTGTCTACGACAAGCCGATGGTCTTTTATCCCTTGAGCACGCTGATGCTCTCAGGCATTCGCGATGTCTTGCTGATTTCTACCCCGATGGACACACCCAGGTTCCAGGAGTTGCTCGGTGATGGTTCGCAATGGGGAATGCAAATCCGTTATGCAATACAGCCCTCACCGGACGGTTTGGCGCAGGCCTTTGTGATCGGGAGGTCCTTTGTCGCAAACCGATTAAGTAGTTTAATCCTTGGCGACAACATATTTTTTGGACACGATTTGCAAAAGGCCGGACACAGGGCCGATGCCCAACACGAAGGCGCCACGGTTTTTGCCTACCATGTGAACGATCCAGAGCGGTACGGGGTTGTAGCCTTCGATGGCATAGGACGTGCGGTGTCACTGGAGGAAAAGCCCAAGGCACCGCAGTCCAACTACGCGGTGACCGGTTTGTATTTTTATGACGAGCAGGTTTGTGAAATCGCTGCGTCGATCAAGCCTTCTGCGCGCGGCGAACTCGAAATCACCGATGTGAACAAGCGTTACCTCGAACATGGGCAACTTAAGGTCGAAGTACTCGGCAGAGGCTACGCCTGGCTTGATACCGGAACCCATGAGTCCTTGATGGAAGCGAGCAGTTTTGTTCAGACGATCGAAAAGCGGCAGGGACTCAAAATCGCCTGTCCTGAGGAAATTGCTTTCCGAAATGCCTGGATCGATGCCCAGCAAGTGGAGCGTCTGGCCGCCCCGATGCTCAAAAATGAGTACGGTCAATACCTGATGCGCTTGCTGCGCCAGCAAGTCCTGTAAGCGATGAAGGCGATCGAAACCGCGCTTGAAGGGCTTCTGATTCTTGAACCCAAGGTCTTTGGCGATAGCCGGGGGTTTTTTCTGGAGAGCTGGAACGAACGAAGCTTTCAGGCGGCGACCGGCTCCAGCCTACGTTTCGTGCAGGATAATCACTCCCGTTCATCCCACGGCGTGTTGCGCGGACTCCACTACCAGCGGGTTCAACCGCAAGGCAAGCTTGTCCGTGTGACAAGCGGTTCGGTCTGGGATGTGGCTGTCGATATCAGGATCGGTTCGCCAAGTTTTGGACAGTCGATGGCTTGTGAGTTGAGTGCAGAGAATCATCGCCAGCTGTGGATACCGCCAGGTTTTGCGCACGGCTTTTTGGTGCTTTCAGAATCCGCAGACTTTCTCTATAAAACCACCGACTACTGGTTTCCTGAACACGAACGCAGCCTGCGTTGGAACGATCCTGCGCTTGGCATTGCCTGGCCGCTTGAGCGATTGCGTGATCCCAATCCCCTGCTGGCGGCAAAGGACGCGTTCGCGCGAACGCTTGCTGATTTAAAGATCGCAGGCGAATTACCCAACTTTGCCGTTTGAACTCAGGGCCTGATGTCGATGCGTATCCTGGTTTTCGGTATGAACGGGCAACTAGGCTGGCAGTGCGTGAAGGACCTGCCGGGTGCGATCGGCGTTGACCGTGCATGCCTAGATGCGGCGACGCCGTCGATCAAAGACGATTTAAATCAACTACTCGATCGATATCAGCCCGACGTGGTCATCAATGCGATTGCTTACACCGCGGTGGACCGCGCCGAGCAGGAGCGGGAACTTGCGTTTCGGATCAATGCCGATTTTCCGTCCCAGCTTGCAAAGCTTGTAGCGAAGGCTTTGCTGATTCACATTTCAAGCGACTATGTTTTCGACGGTCATTCAAGTCAAGCCTATCAAGAGTCGGATCCGCCGGCGCCATTGAGCGTGTATGGGGCAAGCAAACGCGCCGGCGAGCTCGCGATTCTTGAAAGCGGGGCAAATGCTTTGGTTTTGAGAAGTACCTGGCTTATTGGCGAACAAGGACAGAATTTTGCAAAGTCCATCCTTCGACTGGCATGCACGCGATCTGAGCTACGGGTTGTCGAGGATCAACGCGGTGTTCCAACCCCCACGCCATTTCTGGTTGCGCAGATCGCTAGCGCATTGAGACTCAACGATAAGGGCCCGAGAGGCCTCTTTCACCTGGTTCCAGCCGGACAAACCGATTGGTATCGTTATGCGAAACATATTCTTGAGAAGGCTCAGTTGCATCGTCGTTGGCAATCGATACTCCGGGTGAGAGCAAGTGCTCTTGAGGCCATCACAACTGATCAGTACCCCCTTGCAGCGGCACGCCCACGAAACTCATGTCTTGATACCGGCCGCTGGAAGCAGGTGTTTGGTTTGGAGCAACTGCCGCATTACCAGCAGGTATTAGACCCTGTACTCGATCGGATTCTCGAGAAAGAGCCAGTTCCCTCGCAGGTCCCCTAAGCGGCAATGCTTGAAGCGAAGCCCTCAGTACTTATTCTGATGGCCACTTATCAGGGCGAGCGCTTTGTTGAGGAGCAAATCGAGTCGTTCGCCGCGCAGCAACACCAATGCTGGGCGCTTTTGATTGCGGACGACGGATCAGACGACCGAACGCTTGAACGTATCCGAGCAGCGATGGCCATGCCGGCTTTGCGGACGCATCACTGGTCGTTGCTCAAAGGCCCGCGACAAGGAGCCGCAGCAAATTTCATGTTTTTGCTAAGCGAAGCAAATCGACGCATCGCAGCGGGTGAGTCTGATGCCCAATACATTGCGCTTGCCGATCAGGATGATATTTGGCTGCCAACAAAGCTGAGTTCGGCACTCAGCGATATGCATCAGATTGACCGCAGTCGTGCCGCCCTTTGGTGTTCTGCGGTTCATTTCTGGAACGGTCAAGCTTCGAGGCATTCGCAAAGTCGCAGCCTGTCGCCGGGCAAGCCGCTGGGTTTTGGCAACGCTTTGGTTCAAAACATGATCCGTGGAAACACGCTGATGCTCAACCGAGCAGCGCTTGATTTGTTAACTCAGACCGAGACCAATTTGCCGCTTGTGATGCATGACTGGTGGTGTTACCTGCTGATGTCAGCTTGTGGCGCAAGAATTTTCTATAGCGATCAACCAAGTGTCTTGTACCGTCAACACCCAGGCAATGTCATCGGTGCCGCCTCGGGCTGGTCAGACCGGGCAAAACGATTGTCGTTTATGCTTCGTGGCGGATTTGCGAACTGGAATCGGGTGCATTTGATGCGCCTCAATGAGGTCATGCGACGCCACCCATCGGTTTTCGGTCCTGAAGCGGTAGAACAGTTCTTAATTTTTGAGCGGATGTTGCATGCGCAAAGCGCAATTGAGCGCCTGCAACTGCTCAAAAGGGGCGGGTTTTATCGGCAAACCCGGGCCGAAAATTTAAGCCTTCGGGCTGCCCTGGTGCTTGGTAAATTCTAGGCCCTCCCGTATTGGTCCGAAAAGCGTACGATGTCATCCTCGCTCAAGTAACTGCCCGACTGAACCTCGATCATTTCGAGGGGAACGATTCCCGGGTTTTCCAAGCGGTGCTTGATGCCAAGAGGGATAAAGGTCGATTCGTTTTCACCCAGCAAAAAGATTTCTTCACCCTTGGTCACTTTGGCCGTCCCTTTGACGACAATCCAGTGCTCAGCACGGTGGTGATGCATTTGTAGCGAAAGCGATGCACCAGGATTGACAATGATGCGTTTGACCAAAAAACGATCGCCCGCATCGATTGAATCGTAACTTCCCCAAGGGCGTGCAACCTGGCGATGATTCGAAACCTGAGCGAGTGCACGGTGATCAAGTTCGGCAACTGCATCCTTGACACGCTCGGCTGCATCGCGATGGGCAACAAGCAGGGCGTCGGGTGTATCAATCACCAGGAGATTCTCAACCGAAACGGTCACAACGGGCCTGTGCAAGGCATGAATGAAATTATTTTGCGAACCAACTAACGGATAGGCCTCTCCCAAGCAACGATTGCCGTGATGATCCGCTTCGGCGCTCAGCGCGGCGACCGCAGTCCAGCTGCCAACGTCGCTCCATGCGCCATGAAAGGGGATCATGGCAACTTCTGGATGTTTTTCGAGAACCGCGTAATCGATGCTGATGTTCTGAGCCTCGAGAAACTTCGCATTCAAAGGTCGGTCGCCGTCCGCATTGAGCGAATCAAGGGAAGCGCTGACGGTGTCGAGCATGCCCGGACAGTAGCTTTCCAAGCTCTTGAGCAGAATCGAAGCCTTCACCAGAAAAATACCGGCGTTCCAATAGTGATGGCCTTCGAGAATCATCTGGACCGCCGCATCCATCGCCGGTTTTTCGATAAAGCGATCGACCTTGAGACTCGGATCGGTCGCGCTGCTCGCCGCATCGAGGCGGCTTCTCGCGGCAATATAACCATAGCCGGTGGCAGGGTAGCTGGGTGGCACGCCGGCAATCACCCACCACCCCTTCTCAGCACGCTCAGTCCCAGCTCTGATGACTGCGCAAAACGCTTGCGCGTCAGGAATGTAGTTATCTGCCGGAATGAACAACAGCAGCGGATCAACCGACGGATATCTGCTTTGAGCATCAAGCGCGGCTGCAGCCATCGCGGGCGCGGTATTTCGGCCTGCTGGTTCGAGGATTAAATAGGCGTTCAGGCCAAGCTGTCGCAGGGCATCACGCGCCAAAAATCGATGCGCCTGTCCTGTAACCAAGGTGATGTTCTTGCCCAACGATTCAATCCGCTGAGCACTTAAGCTCAAAAGACTCTTGCCTTCAATCAGCGGAACAAACTGTTTTGGGAACTGTTGGCGTGAAAGTGGCCAAAGGCGCGTACCACTGCCGCCGCACAGGATCACAGAATGGATAAGGGACGTCATGCTTAACCTTTTTTATAGCAGTTGCCTTGCTGCTCGACTGGGGTGGCTGAAACGCTCAGTATTAGTTTTGTCATTTAAAAGTTTCGGCATTTAAATCGTCAATCGGAAACCCCAAGGCCTCAAGCATCGCTTGCTCGAACTTTGCCGCGCTGCATTCCTCAGCCACCCGTTTTAGACAAGCATGCCGCTGAAAGTCCCAACGATCGGCATCGGTTAGAACATCGAAACAGGCCTGCGCAAAATCTTCCGCTGCGTCTGCAATCTTGACAAGCTGATGATCCCAGCCGAGTTGCCCGGCAATCAGGCTGCTGACAACCATCGGAAGCCCGCGAGCTGCTGCTTCGTGGGCTTTGTGAGGAATGCCTGCGGCAAATCGCGTGGGCACGATAAAGATTTTGGCGTCATTGAAAAACTCGCTGAGGTCGCCTACTACGCCATGCAGTCGGATCGATGCATTTCTCCGCGCCCACAGGCCCGGCGCCTTGCAAAGCCCGACAATATCAAGCGTAATCTCCGCACCGCTGTGCGCCTTCCACTTTGCCTGCAGAAGCGGTAAGACCGAATCGATGAACCAAATCAGGCTCTCAGCATTGGGTGTGTTGTCCTCGTATAAGGCTCCAACAAAAAGGACCCCGTCTCGCAGGTGGAATGGCTTCAGACTTGGCCGCGGTTCGATCAGATGTCCAAGGACCTGCACGCTTGGCTTGCGTAATGGCCCACCGGCTTCAGCAGATGGCGCATCAGGGGCATCGCTGCGGTTGCGCTTCACGTGCTGATCGTTTCCCGTCAGTACGGTCCTGAACGCGTTGGCCTCGGCCTCGGATACCGCAGTCACGCAATCAACGCCTGACGCCAGTTGAAGTTCTTTGTGGAGCTGCGATTGAACGTGGTCCGCACCGAGGATCTCGCCCTTGAGTTTGGCAAGGGAGGCGTCTCGGAACGTAAAAATCGCCTCAGCATCGTAGATTATGTGGGCATTATTAAAAAGTGAACGATGCTTTTCCCAGATCGGTCGAAAGATTGCCATGTTATGGGGTCGGCTTATCAGCAGGTGTGAGAACCAGTCAATGCGCTCAAGCAAAAAAGCCTCAAGACCGACAACGCCCCGGTTCAGGGCGACTTCGACGGTGGGGGGCAAACTTTCACGAATTGCTGACCAATCATCATGGGGCATGGTGACCGGATAGAAGCACACATGGCAGCCAAGCGCGTCTAGGCTTTTAAGCACATCCCTGCTGCGAGGAAAACCCGAACCTAAATGGGCATGGGGTACGCGATCATCAAGCACAAGGACTCGCGGGCAACTTTCAGCCTTTTCAAAAACGCGTCGCAACCCGGCTTTCATCCAACTTACCCGTACGCCTGGCGGTCGGGCGCGGGCACGGAGAATCAGACCCTTGAGCGCCACGTCGGACGCGATCGAACCTGAATTGCCTCGGCTCTGCGTCCTCAGCTTGGCTTGCCCAGTTAACCAATCAGCGTGCAGGGCTTGAAACAGTGTTTGGTTTTTTTGCTGCTGCGCGATCGCCCAGTCGCTCGAACTGCTCGATGCAAACTCGAGATGTCGGATCGCTGCAAGCGGGTCGTATGCCACGCGAAAACCACTCTGCCACAGCCTTGCGCAATAGTCGCTCTCCTCGTAATAGGCTGGAGCGAAGCGCTCATTGAAACTGCCCATGTCCAAAAAACGGGCTCTGTAGGTAAGAAGGAAAGCGCCAGACACATAGTCCACGTAGCGTTGGTGCTGAAACTCATCGGCATCAGGCGCGCATCCCCGACCATAACCCAGGCAGGAGGCATCGTTCCAGATAATGTTACCTGCCTCTTGCAAGCAGCCGTCGAATAAAATGACCGGACCACCGACCGCTTGAATCTTGTCGTCCGATCGTATGCGCCTTAATGCGGCCTCAAGGCTACCTGGTAAGAGCTCTGCATCGTTATTGAGAAAAAGCAAGAAATCCTTACTGGCTCGTTGGGCGGCTGCGTTAGCGGCGCGCAAAAAGCCGAGGTTATCGGGGTTACGAATGATTTCTGCCCCCTCAATGCGGGCGAGCAAGAGCGCAGTTTCATCGTCTGATGCGTTATCAACGATGATCAATTCGAGATCGATCAGAATTTCAGATCCTTGCCCGTGAGCCAGCAGCGAATCAAGGCAACGCTTGGTCAGGCCCGCTTGATTAAAAAGCACCACAACGATGCTGATACCGCTTGAGGTCGCCCCCGATCCTGTCGCTTTGAGCGGACGAAAGTCGAGTTGATCGCTGCCGGCTAGCCAGTGTCGCAACTCAGCTTGGGCCTGAGCCTTGATTGCCGCTTTCGAAACAGGCTCAAGGCTTGGACTTGTGTTTGCCGCAGGTTGAAGGGGGCCGTTCTGGGCTTTGCGATCGTCAAGCTTTCGATCGCGAGCGAAGCGCTGTCGAAGCCAGAGCCGCGGATGAGGAATGCCCAGCGCTGAAGCGGCGGGCTTCAGGATGCCTTTCAAAACGGGATAAGCCTGCTTGAGTACGATTCGTGACAATCGCCCGAACCAGCGAATCGGGGCGCTAGCCCTCCACGAGATCGAGTTGCGCAAAGCATGGATCGTATATTCGCGTGATGCAACTTCACGGTGGAGTTGCTGATTTTCGTAGTGCATCAATTTCTGATGCTTTTTGAGTTCCTTGGACTCCGACTGGGACTGATTGAGGGCTGACTCGAGCGCGAGTTTGTCGCGCTCGATTGACGCACTGTGCACGAACTGCTCGCTCAGATGACGCTGGACTTCGCTGATGTTCGATTCGAGCGCTTGCACTTGCATTGACAACGAAGTCAGCTGCGATTCCGCGTGCTGCAGTTTCAAGCTCATCTCATTGAGCTGCGATTCCGCGTGCTGCAGTTTCGAGCTCATCTCATCGAGCTGCGATTCCGAGTGTTGGGCTCGCAACGCGAGCTCCTGCGCTTGCGACTCAACGGCATTGCGTTGTGCTTCAAGCTTTTGGGCATGTCGTAGCAATTCGGTCGATCTTGAATTTGCTTGCTGCACATCAAGCTCATCACAACGAAACGCTGCTTCGAGTTCAAACGCTGACAGCCGCCCCATCCACTTGCTGTAGATTGCTTGGCGTGCCGCGCGTCGGTTCTGCTCCAGTGCCACGCCGGAAGCCAGGGAATCGTCTCGTTGGAAATAATCGGCGCTGACTTGCGATGTGCAAAGCAGATCCCCGTGGCGCGATAAACCAATCCAGAAGTCCCAGTCCTCGTAAAGATCAAACTGCTCATCGGCGCGCAGCCCTTGTTCAATCAGGCCGCGATGAAACAAGACCGAATGGATCGGCAAAAAGTTTGCCCTGAGGATTCGGTCGCGGTTCCAATCCTGGTGAAGCGTTTGCAGCCAGTGTCCGCTGCTGTTGAGTAAACGTGTTCCGCTGTATGCACCAACGACAGGGATTGAATGGGCGTGAGCCGCTGCATCGAAGCCAGTCGGAATATTTTCAAGACGTTGAAGCAGCCCTTCAAAGTGGCCCCTATGCAGTTGATCGTCGTCATCCAGAAAGGCAATCCATTGCGCCTTGCATGCAAGCGCCATTTCAAGGCCTTTATTGATTGCTTCAGCACGGCTTAGACACTGCCGGTTTTCGGTTCGCGCAGCCTGCCTGCCCATTTCATCGGGCTCGTCGGTTGACATTTTCTGACGATCGATCCCCACGCCGATTGACAAAAGCTCAACTGGCGCAGACTCGGGTTGCTTGCACCAACGATCTGCACGATCCTTCCAGTCCCCTGGGGGCTCGGATGCCGATACCAAAACAACGACGAGTGGACGGTGGCTTTGCTTTGCCAAGCTCGAAAGCGACTTTTCGAGACTCGGTCGCCACTGCGTTCGTACGATAACGGCGATGCTCGCTGCCGATTTATCACAGGCCTTGTTATCTCCGGCCTTGGTTTCAACCTTTTTATCGCCTTGGGTCGCGTCGCAGGGTGAAGCGATGGGGTGGTACCCAAGCTCCTGGGCAATTCCTTCGAGCGCTGCTTGAATCTGCGGATCGCCGTCTTGGCCCGGAAGTAAGCGCAGAAATGCCTCAACGTACTGCGCTTGGTGATGAATACTGTAACTACGGTATCGATTCAACGATTCAATCAATTCAGCATAGGCTTGTTCTGCAAGCTGCGAAGCAAAACAGGCCATGGCCTGGCGCTTGCGCGCCATCTTCCTGGTAATGTCCACGAGCACATTGGGTTGCAGGCTATGTCCAACTTCGTAAAACATTAATGAAGGACAGGCTCCCACTGAAGCTTCAACAGGGCCAGCGCTATGACTTACCTTGTCTTTCGGCTGAGCCCGGCGAGCCAGGCAATGTTGTTGCCAGGCCCGATAGGCCATAAGGCAGGCAACGCGGTGATCAGGATGCAATTCAAAAGGAGATGGCGCGAGCACAAGGTCAGGATCAAAGCGACCCAGGGTCTCAAGCATCGCATCGAGCAGCGAATGGCTCGGCATCAGCTGTTGATCGGGATAGCCCCAACACTCGAGCCTGCTTCGCCCGGCGATACCGAGCGCTTGAAGTGCCAGTTGCGTTTCTGACTTCCGAACTTCAACCGGGTTTTCATCATCCGCAAATACGCCGCCACCTGCACCGTCGGTCAGAATCACAACCAGGATCGCTTCGGCCTGTTCCTGGCTGGCGAGCATGCCTCCACAGCCAAAGACCTCGTCATCCGGGTGGGGGGCAAAAACCAGCAATCGTCGGTAGTCCGTTCGATCGCTGCTTGGTGGAGAAAAATGAGGCATGAGGCGATTGTAAGTGGGCAAACTGTGACTCTTGTCACAAAGCGCGAAAGCAGCGTTGTCAGCCTACTTTCATGCTTGAATGCATTCGATCTACACTCCAAGGGCTATGAAAGGCTTCAAAGTCCAGGGGAAAGAACTTGCCGCAGCATTTTTTCAATGCTTCGGATTTGCATTGCTTTTTTTGCCTTTCGGCACTACAGCGAGCGCACAACCGGTGGGTGAAGTCTTGTTTGCGGTTGGCTCAGCCTCTGTTCAGGGCAGCAGCGGTTCTTCCTTGCAGCGTGGAAGTTTCGTGTCAGTGGGCGATGTGCTTGAAACTGGGGCGGGATCGCATGTTCACATTCGGTTTGTTGATGGAGCGCTTTTGAGCGTGCGACCGAACTCTCGACTGGCAATCGACCAATACCAGTTCGATGCTGAAAGACCGCAAGCGTCTCAGGTCAAGTTTCAACTCCGTGAGGGCACCGCACGATCGATCACAGGAAAGGCGGGCGAGTCGGCAAAGGAACGGTTTCGCTTGAATACGCCTGTTGCTGCTGTGGGTGTGCGTGGTACCGATTTTGTGACGGCGACCTCAGCACTTCGGACATCGGTGGTGGTCAACACGGGAGCGGTGGTTGTAGCGCCGCTGGGCCAGGGTTGTTCAGCGGATAGCCTGGGTCCCTGTGAGGGACTGTTGGCCCGCGTTCTGAGTGCAGAAATGGGGCGGGTTTTGGCTCAGGTTGAGCCAGGCGCAGTGAGATTCTTGCCGCTTCGTCCCGGGCGAATCGAACAGGCACCGCATCCTGCGGAGCCCGCAAGCATCGCGCAAGGGTCATCGCAGCGCCGCGAGCAGGTGGAGCCTGTTAGCGCTGCGCAAATTGCTACGCCCGGAGTACTGACCGCGGGCGATGTGACGATTCAAATCAATGGCCTGAGCGCCGGAGCACAGGCAAACAGTGCACCAGTCAACGCGCTTTTTGCAGCAAGAACCCTTTTTAGCGAGCAGCGATCGCAGGGAAGCGCTGATGCAGTGGGTGTTGCTCAGACCGCAAAGCCTGCTACAAGCTTGCCGCTGCCGCTCAACCCCGCTACAAGCTTGCCGGCGTCAACGCTTGAGTGGGGCCGTTGGGCATCTGCGCCGATTCCGGGAGAATCCGATCCCGCGCCCATTATCGAACGTGCCGACTACACTCGAATGCTTGTTTCCGACGGCGTGAACGCGATCTTCGGGCCTTCAGATGCGCGGGCGGTAACGCCAAAAGAAGGTCAGTTTCAGTTCGTGTTGCGCGATGCCAGGGCAGCCTTGATGACCGACGCGGGCCCGACAGCAGGGCGGATTCAGGGTGGAACCTTGGGCATTGATTTTGCTGAGGGTTCGTTTCAGACAAGCTTAAGAGGCTCGCACGAGGCGGTTGACGGTACAATTGTTTTAACAGCACAGGGCCCGCTGCGATCTGATGGCTTGTTTCGCGCAGTCAGCAATGATGCTTTGGACCCCCAGGTTGTGGGGGTGGTTGCAAATGCCGGCAAGGAAGCGGTTTATGTTTTTTCCACGCCGGTTAAGACCCGGGGCGGATCATCAACAAGCTTCTTCGGTCTTACGCGCTGGGGGCGTTAAGGCATATCTGGTGCGCCTTTGTGGCTTGCATGACAGGATTTTCGGGTGCGGCTTGGGCTTTCGCTTGCCCTGGTGTGGATACCCTTAAAGACGATGCCACGCTCGAGCAATTGCGCAGCTTGCAAGATCTTCAAAGCGTGCTCGGCCCCTCCTGTGAAGACGACCCCGGTTTCTTGTTTTTAAGCGGCATGCTTTCAAGGCGCCTGGGAGCCTTTGAGCAAGCTTCAAATTGGCTTGAGCGCTCACTTCTGGTTGGGCCGCAGCGCCCCGACGTGCTGCTGGAGTATGCTCTGGTAAGGCAAATCCTGGGTGATCGCGAGACGGCAAAACTGCTGCTTGAGCGGCTGCTTTCAGACTACAACCCGCCCGAGCTCGTTGCCAACTTAATTCGCACGCAGCTTGCAGCGCTCAATCGTGAGGTACGTACTCTTAGGCCCGAGGAAACAGCGCCCCATGCGGAAAGGATGTCATCGCTGACTGCGTTTGCCTCAGCCTTGAGCGGGCAGTGGTCGATTGCGCGTAGTTTTGACAGTAACCTCAACAGCGCGCCATCAGCCAAGGAAATTAGCTTCACCACGCTTGACGGCCCTCTGGTGCTGCCTCTCAATCCCCAGGATCGACCCAAATCGGCTGCGTCTTGGCAAGTGGACGCGCGCCTCGCAAGCGGCTGGCAGGCTGGCGAGCAGGGTCAGTGGGGCTTATCTGCGCGGACCTTCGCCCGCGCTGGCGTTGATAGCGCCTTGCAAAGCCAGAGTGTGGATGTTGCCCTCGATTATGCGCATCCACTTGCGCGAACGCCGTCTGATCAAGGGCAGGCTGGGGCGCGCGCAGCAAGTCGTTTGCTCATCTACGGCGTCGGTCAATATGTCCGCTTTGGAGGCAACCCCCTGGCTCGACTGGGTCGCATGGGTCTGGCTCATGAACAAGCCAAAGAAATCGGTCAAAGCCTCTGTCGTTGGCAACAAGGCGTCGAAGCTGAGCAACGCCATTACCCCGAACGACAGGTCTTGGATGGCCGATCGGCATACTTGGGAAGCAAATTGTTGTGTTCAACCAACAAGTGGCAGGGTGAAATTTCTGTCCGCATGGGTCGCGATTGGGCAGAGCATGCGGGTCGAGCGGGTGGCGATCAGGCGCGAGCCGACTTGGGCTGGGCAATGAGTTGGGAAAGTGCGATACAGCGCATACGTTTACAAGGTTTTACTACAGTAAATTCTGATTCGATCGGATATAACCAATTGATTCAAAACAATAAAATTCGCCTCGTTATTCGCCATGGACTTGGTATAGAATATTCAAGGATGAAAATCGTGCCTGGTTGGGAGTGGGTGATAAGCGTCGAAGGATTTCAGCAACGTTCGACGCTGGCGCTTTTTGTTTCGGAGGGGTGGAGCGTGGCAACCGGGTTTCGAAAGAGGTTCTAGCTAGTGTTGCGTTTATGATTGTTTGTGACAGATATCACGCGTGGATGGAAGAACTAACCTACAATTCAGATGTGGACAGTCCGAAAAGGTATCCGCATCTTGCTTTGCTCTTTTGCGTAGTAGCGCCGACCTTTTCGGCACCTAATCGATTCTTAAACTGAGAGGAACATATGGCATCAGCACTTTCTGCAGGCGCACAAGCCGCAATTCGATACTCCATCGCAATCCTGGGCCGCGCGCCCACCGAGACCGAACTCAATAGCTTTGCAGCGGCTTACAAGGGTGCAAGCGCAACCGCATCGGAAGATGCTGTTGCTGCGGCCGTTGTAGCGTCTACTGCTGGTACTTCGGCGCTTCGCCCCGGTGTATTTTCAGCGACCAAGCAGGCCCAAGTGATTCTGGGCAACCACGGCGTGACTAACACTGATGTGGTTTCTTACGTGG
>Ga0214923_10003997_pt1 | contig 18166 bp, 17 predicted proteins | sample LL1510_MetaG_FD_177993 | JGI IMG/M metagenome (GOLD analysis project Ga0214923, IMG submission 177993) | Freshwater microbial communities from Lake Lanier, Atlanta, Georgia, United States - LL-1510 | ecosystem: Environmental > Aquatic > Freshwater > Lake | place: USA: Georgia | collected... | reverse complement strand
GACGGAGCGCAGAGGATGCTCGGGGTCGTGCGCCTGCAGGTACTCCTGGAACTTCCGGTTCGCCTTGATGCGGTCGATCAAGGACTCGTCGCCGCCCTCCACGCGCAGCAGCGTGTCCACGGCGCGGCGGCGCAGCTGGGCGGAGACCTCGCTGCCCGGGATGAGGCACAGCAGCTCGCCGGCGCCCTGTGCGTCCAGCGCCAGCGTCTGTGGGCCATGCGAACCCGGTAAGCGAATGCGGTAAAGTTCTGGAGACGACCGGAACTTTACAGCTTCAGTCGTCTCCAACTCCACGCCATAATAATCCTTGAAGATACGGAAGACGTTCTTGCTTGCGGTATCATACTCGCAACGCTTCGCGGCCATGACCAGATCGATGGCGACGAAGACCAGCACCGTACCATCGCCGTTGCGGCGAGGCACGCGGGCGAAGCGCACGCCATCAACCTGGGCACCGAAGAGGCTGGTGACTTGGCGCACGAGCTCCACGTCGCCCGGCAGCGCGGGGTCGGCGAGACGCACGGCGCGCTCGATGGCGGCGTCCGCGGCGGCTTGGGTCAGTCCGCGCGCCACCAGCGCCTCGCCCAGCTTGAGCTCGGCCGAGCGCAACGCATCCAGGGCCGCCTTCTCCAACACCGTCGCGATCAGCAGCGGCGCCTGCGAGAGCGGCACTGCCGGCGTCGGCTTCCTGCCTCCGATCATGTACGTATCTCGAATCTCAATGTCATTTGGCATGATGAAGACCGCGTCGGCCTCGGCGCCGCGCAGGACCTTCTTCTTGAAGTTGCGCCAAAGCTGGCTGCCGCCGCCCGACTTGTCGGCGGCCACGTCCAGGAGCGCGAAGACCGACAGGGCGAGCTCGTTGCTGGGCTGCAGCGGCGCTCGGCTGCAGTCCTGCACGGCGACCTGCAAAAAGTTTCGACCAGGGGCAGCCGCCATGCTTCCAACTTGTTTTTGAGCCGTGGGGCGTCTCGTGCTCCGAATCGAATTGGAATCATCTCTGCGTCTTCCATGCCGTGTGCATCCGCTCCGCATCGACATGAAACGATAATGTTTGCGCTCGTAATTCCATGCCATCCTCTTCATACCTCGGATGCAGCATTGAGAGTACTTCCACCCTGCATATTCTCACAGCAGAGCTGAGGATCCCTGGACAGGAGCGCAGAGGATGCTCGGGGTCGTGCAGCTGCAGGTACTCCTGGAACTTCCGGTCCGCCTTGATGCGGTTGATCAAGGACTCGTCGCCGCCCTCCACGCGCAGCAGCGTGTCCACGGCGCGGCGGCGCAGCTGGGCGGAGACTTCGCTGCCCGGGATGAGGCACAGCAGCTCGCCGGCGCCCTGTGCTACAGTTCGGGGTACGATGCCTCGAACTTTACAGCTGCAGGAAGAAGGTCCTGCGTGGCGCCGAGGCCGATGCGGTCTTCGTCATACCCAACGACATCGAGATCCGCGAGACGTACATGATCGGAGGCAGGAAGCCGACGCCGGCAGTGCCAATCTCGCAGGCGCCGCTGCTGATCGCGACGGTGCTGGAAAAAAAAGGCCTTGGATGCGTTGCGCTCGGCCGAGCTCAAGCTCGGCGAGGCGCTGCCCGGGATGAGGCACAGCAGCTCGCCGGCGCCCTGTGCGTCCAGCGCCAGCGTCTGTGGACCATACGAATCCGGTAAGCGAAAGCGGTACGAATCCAGACACAGATGTCCGACTTCCGAGTTTGTACCGCTTCAATCGTCTCCAACTCCACTCCATAATAATCCTTGAAGATGCGGAAGACGATGTTCCTGGCGGTCTCATACTCGCAACGCTTCGCGGCCATGACCAGATCGATGGCGACGAAGACCAGCACCGTACCATCGCCGTTGCGGCGAGGCACGCGGGCGAAGCGCACGCCATCAACCTGGGCACCGAAGAGGCTGGTGATCTGGCGCACGAGCTCCACATCGCCCGGCAGCGCGGGGTCGGCGAGACGCACGGCGCGCTCGATGGCTGCGTCCGCGGCGGCCTGGGTCAGTCCGCGCGCCACCAGCGCCTCGCCAAGCTCGAGCTCGGCCGAGCGCAACGCATCCAGGGCCGCCTTCTCCAACACCGTCGCGATCAGCAGCGGCGCCTGCGAGAGCGGCACTGCCGGCGTCGGCTTCCTGCCTCCGATCATGTACGTATCGCGAATCTCAATGTCGTTGGGCATGACGAAGGTCACGTCGGCCTCGGCGCCGCGCAGGACCTTCTTCTTGAAGTTGCGCCAAAGCTGGCCGCCGCCGCCCGACTTGTCGGCGGCCACGTCCAGGAGCGCGAAGACCGACAGGGCGAGCTCGTTGCCGGGCTGCAGCGGCGCTCGGCTGCAGTCCTGCACGGCCACCTGCAAGAAGTTTCGACCAGGCGCCTCCGCCATGCTTCCAACTTGTGTTTTGAGCCCTGGAAATCTCATGATCCGAATCGAATTGGAATCATCTATGCGCTTATAAGTTGACAAGCGGACGATCTTTGAAGGTTTACACGACCAACATAAGAAGCATTATGAATAAAAATACAGCCGTGCTCATGGCAACGAGCACCACCAGCAACTCATGTTGGTAAAACTTTCGCTCAATGCTTATTTGGCTGCATGTGCCAGTCGACCACATCGGCGCCGCGCCACGGCCTGCTGCCCGTCCCAACCAGAAACTTGCTGTGAGGCTCACCGACGACGAGTTTGGCAACGTCTTGGCCTTCTCAGCAAGCAGGGTATAATCCGCGACGGTCGCCGGAAGATCAGTGGTCAGGATTACAGGAAGCCCTCGATACAAGCTCTCCGTCATAAGGGTCTTGTAGACGATGGGAATCCTGTTCAGGCTCAGCACTTCCCACGCCCGATGTGTATCCATCCCATTGCCTTCGCAGCATACAACGTAGTCTACGCTTGCCCACAAGTCATGTAATTTGTCCCTCTCCATGCGTTGCTCAGGGCATATGACATGTGCATAAGGCTTTATTGCTTTGCTCACCTCCTGACAAGAAAGTTGTGTGGGGTGTCTCCTCTGGGCAGTTTGGCTGTAAGTTGCTCCAACGAGATGCGCATCCATGACGACATGGCCGTTGAAAGGCCGAGGCTTCGGTTTTCTCATCAATCTCTCATTCTGGAGCCCATAGTCTAAACCTATCGGCATCGCTTGGAGCTTCCCTCCATGGGCGCCGGGCGAGTCGCAGTTTTGCGTCAGCCAGCACGCAACCATCGGGGAAGTCAGAATCGCATGTGCGACGCCTTCTGGCAGCTCCGAAGGGATGGAGATGTCGCCGTCGCCTGTCAAGAGCACGATGGGCCTCTGCAGAATGGGAAGTATGTCTTGCACGAACTGAAATAAGTCGTAGGCCTCGGGCCGCTTCCCTGGAGAGTGTGACCGCACCCACACCCAGTGGGCAGCAGGATTCCACCGCTGCCTAAAATATCCGGGTGGCACGTGGTCTTCTGTGTCCCTCGTCAAATAGTCCTCAGCCCACGAGAATATGTGTGGCATGTGCGGCAGGCGTCGACTTGAGATGGGATACGCCAAGTCTCTGTATGTCTGGTGAGCGGTCTGGCAGTGTTTATTGTGTAAGCCGCACACGCTGAATGACGGCTCTACTTGAACCGAACCGTACTGCATCAAGCAAACATTCAGGGGCACGTGTTCGCACTCCTCTTCATCTGGTGAGCATGGTATATGCCCGGAATACATACACTCGACCCCCTTTTGCAACAGCGTCTTGCCGTTGTAGATGGCCATATGATTAAAGCAGGATTTGACTCGAATGGGCTCTCCGACTTTAAACGTAGTTCTCGAAGCGTCCAAGAATTCTGGGTCAATTCCATGCATGTCTAGCGTAGTGCATACTCTCCAATCGGGAAAGCCGGCACTTGTCGGTATACACGAGTCTTGTGGAGGCAACAGGCCTCTTAGGGCAAACCTGTCTGTATGCCAAGGCTCGGAGTTCGCGCATTTCACGGAAACTCCTTCGAAATCGCTCTTAAGATATGACATGAAATTGTCGACGTCAAGATCGACGCAGACGTCATCCAGATCCATGACCACCACTCGATCACTGTCGGCATGCTCGCTGCGTAGGTGATTTAAGATTCTACTTCTGGCATGTGCCAATCTGTGGGTGCGTTTTGGAAACCGGCTCATGAGCGACGTTTCTGCCATCAAGAGTGCATCATCTCTCTGCGCACACCACGCGCTTAACAAGGCGTGTGTGTTGTCGGAACTGTCATTTTCAAAAAATATCGTGCTAAAACGTCCCCTGGGCCAGAGCTGTAGACAGCGATTCCGTATCTCATCTATTACGAATAAAATGTGAGGCAGATAGAGGGCCACGTTACGAGCCGTCCCAACGAGTGCAACTTTCATTTTCCACGTAGAAAATAAAAAAAAGAGGCTGCAGGTGCTGGACACCATCGCAACATGTACATCAACTTTCGCAGAGGCTTGCCTTCCAATCGCGATCAGTCGCGGTGGCTGCCGAAGTCCGACAGGCCCACGTCCGCGCTGGCATCAAGGTCGTGCCGACCGCGACAGTGGCGCATCATCTTCAGCGCGCCCAGCCGCGCCTGCTCGAAGAATCCCGAGGGCATGGCGCACCCCAGCAGCACGCCGACCACGAAGGGGAAGAAGGAGACCTTGTCGGCCAGGAAGCCAGAGGCGGCGCAGACGCCGCAGACGACGGTGTCCGTCATGGTCGCGCAGGCGGGGTTTCTCTCGCCAGCCGCCGCTGCCACGGCTTCCTGGACGCGCTACGCCCCGACATCGGCCCGCCGCCTCACTGCACCGGACCGAGGGGCAGCGACGCCCAGGCGCCGAAGGGCGTGGTCTCCTGCACGCCGTCCGGGGGCTGCGGGAGCGTCTTCCACGAAGCTGGCGCGCCGTTCTTGAAGAAAGCATCTGAGCCGATCAGGCTGCGGTAGACGCCTTGGTCCGCCGCGCTGCCTCCCCACACGAAGGAGAGCAGCGGCAGGCCGGCGCCGTCCTGGGTACCCGGGCAGGTGAGCCAGCGGGTGCACGCCGGCGTCCACGTCTTGGCGTTGTTGCAGACGCACTGGCTCATGGGTCTTTTCCCTCTTTCCGATTTTACACCCGGCGCCTTTTTGCACGATTGCCGCCAGCGGCGGTCAGAAGTCTGATGTCCGGGGAGCCGACGAGAGGCGTCGACTCAGGGCTGCTCCTGCGCGACAGCCTCGGCATTCGGCTGCATCTTGCGACGCTTCACTGGACTTACCGCCGCGGCGTCCGCCTCCATGGCGACGACGGCGGCGGCGGCGCGCCTCTGCTTGCCAGCCGCCCCCGCGGGGGAGTCCGCGGCCTCGTCGCCGGCTGCCGACGCGACGGAGGCAGTGCGCCTCTTCTTGACGTCAGCCCCCTCGGCCTCGGCAGCCGCGTCGACCGCGCTCGGGGCCTCCGTGCCCTCTTCGGCGGCGGACGGCGCGGCCTTGGCCCTGGCGGCGCGCTTCCGCTTGGCCGGCGTTTCGTCAGCCGGTGCGGTGGCTGCGCCCTGCTCGCCGGCGGCGGGGGCTGCCTTGGCCTTGGCGACGCCCTGGGTCTGGGCGCCCTCCTCGCGCTCGACCGGCGCTGCTGCCTTGGCCTTGGCGGCGCGCTTCGGCTTGGCCGGGGTGCCCTGGCTCTCGACGCCCTGGGTTTCGGCGCCTTCCTCGCACTCGACCTGCGCTGCTGCCTTGGCCTTGGCGGCGCGCTTCGGCTTGGCCGGGGCGCCCTGCGTCTCGGCGCCCTCCTCGCCCTCGGCCGGCGCTGCCTTGGCCTTGGCGGTGCGCTTCGGCTTGGCCGGGGCGCCCTGGGTCTCGGCGCCCTCCTCGCCCTCGGCCGGCGCTGCCTTGGCCTTGGCCTTGGCGGTGCGCTTCGGCTTGGCCGGGGCGCCCTGGGTCTCGGCGCCCTCCTCGCCCTCGACCGGCGCTGCTGCCTTGGCCCTGGCGGTGCGCTTCGGCTTGGCCGGGGCGCCCTCGGCCTCGGAGCCTTCCGGGCCCTCGACCGAAGCTGCCTTGGCTTTGGCGACACGCTTCGGCTTGGCCGGGACGCCCTCCTCGCCCTCGGCCGGCGCTGCTGCCTTGGCCTTGGCGGCTCGCTTCGGCTTGGCCGAGACTCCCCGGGTCTCGGCGCCCTCCTCGCCCTCGACCGGTGCTGCTGCCTTGGCCTTGGCGGCGCGCTTCGGCTTGGCCGGGACGCCCTGGGCCTCGCCCTCCGCCGGCGCTGCTGCCTTGGCCTTGGCGGCGCGCTTCGGCATGGCCGGGACGCCCCGGGCCTCGGTGCCCTCCTCGCCCTCGGCCGCCGCTGCTGCCTTGGCTTTGGCGGCGCGCTTCGGCTTCACTGGCACAGCCTCGGCTTCGGCGACGCCCTGAGCCTCGGCGCCCTCCTCGGCAGCGACAGGGGTCGCCTTGGCCTTGGCGCCGCGCTTATTCTCGAGCGGCTCGTCGACGGTCGAGGTCTCCGTCTCGGCGGCGCCTTCCGCGGGAGCGAGCTTGGCCTTGGCCGCCGCGCGCCTGCCCTTCTTTGGTTCTTCGACGGTGGTTTCGGCCTGGGCCGGCTGGCTCGGCTGTGGTGGTGCTGCGAGCTGCGGTGCGGCCTCGCCGGCGAGCAGAGCCTGCGCCTCGTGTTCCAGGGCCATGATGAGAGGAGGAGGAGGAGGAGAAGAGTTCGCAAAAGTGCTGAGAGAGCTGTCAGGATCTGCGTCGAGCCGAGGGGGGCGGCGAAGTCTCTCGTCGCCTGTCGGGGCTCCCTCGTCGTCGCGTGCGGGCGAGCCGCGCACGTCCTTGCGGCCCGGCGCCATCACCTCGCGTGCCTCCGTCCACGCCTTCGACGCCATCTCGCTTCGTGGCAGCACTGGCGCGGGCTCGGCCGCCGCCTCGTCCCTGCTGGCCGCCGGGGCCGAGCCGCGAGGCGTCGACTCTGCGGCCGCCGCCGCGGCCCACTCGGCGCGGGCTTCGGAGGCCGTAAGGCCGTGGTAACCGATGGGGCCGAGGGCGGCGAAGTCACAGGGAAAGAACATGACTCCGGTGGCAGAAAGAGAGACGTCTGACAAGACAAATTCACTGGAGCAATAAAGCTTCAACACACTCGCGCGATGGTTCAGATGTGGTTGTCGCCGCGCGACCTCTGCGCGCTCGCGGCGACCGCCGCCGCTCGAGCTCGGCTGCAGCGGACCCTGGCCGCCTGCATGGGCCTCTCCTCGGCGGCCCCCGAGGTCCTCTTCGCCATGGCGGCCTTCCACAAGTTCTATCAGCGCACTTACGAGCGCTGCGTCAACGACGCCGGCTCCCGCGTGGACCTGCACCAGCTCGTGGAGGCCCCGGAGCTGGTGCACCGCATCTTGGAGGCGCTGGGCTTCTGCACCTTCCTCGACGACGACGGCGTGGCGCGACCGCTGCGGGACGAGCGAGGCCGACCCGTCTGCGCCTTCTTGAGCGACTTGCGACACGCTGCTGCGACCGCCGGGATAGTACACGCCCCCATGACATATCTATTGCAATTCACGAACCTTCCAGAGAGGCTGCAATACGTCAAGTCCCAGCTGCAGCAGTTGCGACCCAAGAAGAGCAGCTTGTTGCTGGGCACTCTGAGACTCTATGATCTGAATTATAACCTGGAATTGTGGCACGAGCTCAACAATGTTTTGCTACATCATTTGGTCAGGGCAGAACACTGGATCAGCAAAAGGCAAGAGACTTCTCTGGCAGATCGCAAGTACTTTCTTAAATGGGCGCAAAAAATTATCGCGGCTGCCAGGAAGTCTGCCAAGGCGGTGCTGACCCACCTAGAGAAGCTACCGGAGCACCGCGAAGCCCGTATCGCAGCCCGAAATAGGGAGGAGAGCAAGAGCACGCGAGACCAAGAAGCCCAGCAATGGAGGACAAACTTCAAGAACTTCATCAATCAATCGTGGATTCCGTTGCTGGACACGATGGACCAGCGGGCCCAGGAGCAGCTCGACGCGATAAAACCCAGCATCGAACTGCGAAACTTCGCAGACAAAGATCCCTGTTTTCAAAGGCACGGCCAAGACAAAAAAAGCTGCGAGGCTGACGCAGCCTGCCGCTTCGAACCGGCCGCCACGCCAGGTGGCCAGGGCTCCTGTCGCCTCGAGCCGGCACCGCTGTTTCCCGGTAAGCCGTTCAAGAGCGCAGACATCGGCATCGAACTGCGGCGCATCAGCCCCACGATGGACCAGCGGGCCCAGGAGCGCTCTGAAGAGCCGGCGCCGCAGGTCGCAGGCCGCCCGTTTCCCGCGCCGCGGTCAGATTCCACGGCGGCGCCGGGGCCCGGGCCTGGTCCCGAGCCGGTGCCGAGCAAAAACCTCGCAGCGGAGGACCTCTGTTTTCAAATTCACGGCCACAACAAACTACGCTGCGACAACGATTTAGCCTGCCACTTCGAACCGGCCGCCAAGCCAGGCGGCCAGGGCTCCTGTCGCCTCAACTCAGCCTCCCCCAGCTCCCCCGGCGGGCCGTTCGTGAGCGCCTTCATCGGCGACACGCCTCACAGTACGCAGCGCACCGAAGACCTGCGCTCAGAGCCCTTCAGTCCCCTACTGAGGTCCGTGTCGCCCGCCCCCGAACCTAAGCCTGCCCCGCCGGCCGCTCCCAAACCCAAGCCTGCCGCGCCGGCCGCCAAGACTTCGCGACGCGCCTTACTGGCGCCAGCTTGGCCGAGCCTGTGGACCATGATCAACAGCCTCCCCGGCGCCGGCAGCGGCGGCGCTGAGGCCTCCATGCGGGCTCACGGCGGGCCAGCTCCGCCCGCCGCATCGGCCGCCTTGCACAGGTCGATGCTTTCTCCCCAACCTAGGTTGAATCCAGCGTGGCAACGCAAAAGACAACTCAGCAAGCGCATCGCCAGCAGCTCGGCTGGCGCCCCCAGCAAAAACGAAAAGGAGAGAGATGCGACGGAGCCGGAGGATCGGGATGATCGGGAGGATGCGGCGGAGCAGGAGGAGCCGGGGGAGCGGGCCAAAAGGCGGGCGCAGCAGCAGCAGAAGGAGGCCTTTTCTCCAGCAACTTACGTCCCCGGTGCGGTCGCACTCCTGGCCGCTTTGGGGACGGGAAGGTCGAGAGCCATGATGCGTCGCTGACAGAGTCGACGTCTGAGGCCGAAAAAACCCGAAAGGTTCGGATGCGGCAGCACCGAGCCGCCGCGGCGCGGTCGCGTCACTGGCCTGACTCCGTCGCGTGGTCCACGTCCCGCAGGGCCCTGGCCTTCTTGAGGTCCTTGACGCCGCACAGGTACAGGTCGCGCGAGCTGCTCTTGTCGTGAATCTGCGACAGCTCCAGGTCCTCGCAGGCAAAAGGGTTCGGGAAGTACAACTCCTGGAAGATCTTGTGCTGCCGGTAGAAGGTGTCGATGGCCTTGAGACGCGGTGCTTCCTGCAGGACCTGCAGGATGCGCCGCGCGCACTCGGCGTCCGGGATGTACAAGGCGGCCGTGCCGAGCAGCGTGAAGCGTCGCGTGTCCACGCGATTGAGGCCCGGTCGGAATCTCTTCCAGCACTCGAGACGCTCGCGGGACGTGAACTCCTTGCCGGCGCGGTGCCAGGCCCCAGGCGTCGCGAGCACGCCTTCCAGCGCCACCGGGCGGCCGCCCAAGGCCTCCGGCGGCGGCATGCGGCGCTTCAGCACGGCGTCGTCCTCCAGGATGACCGCGTGCTGCAGCGCCGAGTCCGCGATGAGCCGCAAGGCTGCCTGGTGCGACCACGCGCAGCCGAGGAAGCCCCGGCGACGCCGCTCGGAGATGCACGGCATGAACCTGAACCTGGCCTGAAACTCCTCGGGGGTCTCTTCGCCCGAGATGCCCACTATGCGGTGCTGCACCGGAAAGGCCAGGCGGGCGCGCCGCGCCGCCCCGCAGGCCGTGTCCATGGAGATCAACACGAGCTGGTAGGGTGCCAGCGATTCGAGCATGCTTTGTTTTGGCCAGCGGCGCGCCGTGCTCCGTCGAGAGCCCCTCCGGAGGGCGCGCTCGTGAGCGCGTGCGCTCGGTCACGGACTCGCGCAGCGCAGCGGCCTGCAGGTCGGGAAGGGTCCCGAGGCGCCGTGGCCCAGCACCGCGTCGAGGACGTAGAGCGCGCCGTTGTCGGCCAGCGAGAAGCCGCCGGGCAGCTGGATGGCGGCGCTGTTGACGAACCAGGCGGTGCAGCCGAGGGAGCTGAAGCCGAGCAGGAAGCCGTCCGAGGCCACGGCCGAGCGCGGCGGCGAAGAGCTCCCGAGGTTCACGGCGCCCAGCGCCACGTGGTACGCCGCCATGGCCGCGAAGGCCGGCGAGCTCACGAAGGCGGCGCCCGAGAGCCCCAGCGTCGCGGCCAGCGCGTCGAAGGCCGCGTTGGTCGGCGCCAGCAGCGTGTAGGCCCCGGGCGAGGCCGGCAGCAGCCCCAGGCCGGCCGTCTGCAGCCAGGTCTGGAAGTAGGACAGCTCCGGCGCAGCCGCGTCCAGGGCCTGCTGCAGCGTCGTGGCGGGGTTCCAGCTGAGCGAGAGGAAGGTCGAGCGCAGCAGCAGCACGGAGCCGCAGCTGGCGTAGGCCACCTTGTCGCAGACCACGCCGCCGTCGAGGGAGGGTAGGATGAAGCTCTCGGGCGAGGCGCGCAGAAACAACAGGACGCTGTTCCCGGCGTCGTCCCGCGCCAGCGTGTCCACGTCGTAGAGTCGCACCTCCGACGAGGGCCAGCAGGGCGGCAGCGCCGTGATCTGGTAGAGGAAGGAGTTGGGGTCGCTGAGGATCCACTGCGCTCCGGAGGCGTAGCCGGCCGCGATGCAGGCGTCGTTGTTGCAGGCCGCGAAGAGCACCCGATCCAGGCAGGTCGCCAGCACCTGCGTCTGCGCCGCGATCAACGCCGCGCGCCAGATCGAGTAGTCGGGCTGGTTTTTCAGGTAGTCGATCACCGCGCTCACGGCGGAAGCCAGCGCCGCCATGCCGCCGAGGCTCTCTCTTTCCTTCGGCGCCACATCTCCGGCGCCGCGCGCGCGCCCCGGCCGCCGCGGCGGCGCCGGGGGGCCGCATCAAAGAGTCGCGGCCTCCATGACGGCGCCGGCTTCCAGCGCGGCCCTCGACTTCCACGTGGCCATCCCGTCGCGCGGCCGCGTGCGCGAGTTCTACCTGCAGACCTACCGCAAGCTCATCTACCGCTACTCGCTGGAGGCGGAGACCACCGTCTTCCTGCAGACGCCGGAGGACCTGGAGGCCTACTCCAAGGCCTTCCCGCGCGTGCGCCACGTGCTCACGCCGGGCCTGGGCCAGGAGGCCGCGCAGGAGGCCATCCGGCGCCACTACCCGCCCGGCGCGCGCGTGGTGGTGCTGCACGACGACGTCACGCGCGTCGTGCGGCTCAGGGCCGGCGCAGCGCGCCGCTTCGACGACGTGCGGCGCCTCTTCCGCAGCGCCTTCGAGGTCATGGAGGCCTTCGGCGTCTCCCTCGGCGGCGTGGCGCCCACCACCAACGCGCTCAACGAGCTGCAGAGCCAGCGCAAGGTCACGCTCTCGCTGCGCTTCATCTACGACCCACTGCACTTCGAGCTCAACCCCTCGCAGCCCATGGTGATGCGCAGCGTCACCAAGCAGGACGCGGAGCGCAGCATCCAGCACTACGAGCGCTGCGGCGGCGTGCTGCGCCTCGCCGGCTTCGCGGTCTCCACGCGGCACCGGCCCTCGGCGCGCGACCGCGCCGCCGACGCCGCGGACTGCGAGCTCGTGCGCCGCGAGTACCCGGGCTGCGTGGCGCAGGTGCGCACGCACCGCGGCGGCTACAGCAGCCTGGTGCTGGCGCCGCGGCCCTACCGCGGCCCCCGCAGCGCCGCCGCCGCCGCCGCCGACTGCGAGGCCGAGGCCGAGGCGCTCTTCCTGCGGCTGCTGGGCGACTTCGACGTCGAGCCCGACCTCGAACTGCCGGGCGGCCGGCTGCTGCAGCTGCTGCAGCGGCACGCCTGGAACGTCAACGAGCTCCGCACCGCCGTGGTGCCGCCCGAGCGCCGCGTCGTCTCCGTCTCCAAGCGCAACGGCCTCGAGAGCCTGCGCGCGGACGTGCCCGTGTACAGCGAGTCGCTGCACGAGGGGCCCATCTTCCAGGCCTGCCAGGCCGTGCTGCCGCCGGGCCTGCGCTTCGACTACGTCACGGTCAACAAGAACCTCTGCTGCCACCCGCACCGCGACGGCGGCAACGCCGGCCGCTCGCTCATCCTCTTCCTCGGCCGCTTCGAGGGCGGCGCGCTGCTGACCGAAGACGGCCAGCGCTTCGAAGAGCCGGGCGTACTGCACGCCTTCGACGGCAGCCGGCTGCACTGGAACGAGCCCATCACAGGCGGCACCAAGTACTCCGTGGTCTTCTACAACCGCGCCTCCGCCACGCTGCGACCGCACTCGCAGAAGCTGCAGGACGCCGCCGGCAGCCAGGACGTCGAGCTCGCGGCGGGCCATCGTGTGCCCTTCGACCTCTTCGACCCAGCAGGACGCGGTGGGGCGTGCGCCGCTCACGCGCCCTCGTCGGGCGGGCAGCCGTGCAGCCCGATGTCTACCAGCTCGGAGTGAGCCCTGCGCCGCTCCTTGTCGCGGCCCTTCTCGCGGCGCGCCGCCTGGCGCCTCGCCTCTTCCTTGGAGAGCCACAGCGGCTCGTCGGAGGCGGAAGAAGACGAAGAGGACGAGAAGGAGCAGCGGCGGTCGGAGACCGAGCGCGTCGAGGCCTTCCTCATGGCTGCGAAGCACGAAGATGGAGCGAGAGAGAGGGTGGGAAGAGGGTGTGACGACGGCAAAGCTTCGAATGAGGAAAAGCGCCGAGGCAGGACATGACGTGCGAGGGGGTCGAGCTGCCGGCCAGCTCGCCGGAGATCTGGGGCCCGCCGACCTGGACGGCGCTGCACCTCCTGGCCGCGGGCTACCCTCCGAACCCGACGCCGCCCGTGCGCCGCAGCTGCCGGGCCTTCCTGGAGGCTCTGCCGTGGATGCTGCCGTGCGAGGCCTGCGGCTACCACTTCCGGCAATTCCTCCTGGGCTGGCCCGGGGGCAGCAGCAAGGCCGCCAGCTGCCGGGAGGCGCTGCAGTGCTTCCTCGTCGACGCCCACAACGCGGTGGCGGCCCACACGAGGCCCGACGCGCGGCCTTGGACCCACGCCGAGGCGCGGGCCTTCTACGAAACAGGATGCCGCACGGAGGCGCCGCCGCGGCCGCGCCTCTGGTCGGGCGCCTCGCACCTCGTCAGGAACCGCGGTCGCGCCCGGGCCGCGCCCGACTCGACCTGCTCCTGCTCGTCGCCCGCCTCGCCCAGAAATGACTAACTGTAAAGGAAAGGCATACACACACTTCACGATGAATGGTGATCGCTGGACCCCGCTGCTGCAGACGCTGCAGGCACGTCTGAAAAAACATTCGGAGCTACCCCAGTTGAATTCGCAGCGCGCAAATCCGACACTGTGGGAAAGACCCCTCAAGGGCAAAGTCTATCGTATTTCAAAAACTGGCGACACAAATGCTTTGGTGGAAAGTGTTGAGGAATTCGAGACGCTTTTTCAGAAAATAAAAGGATACAGTCAGCTAATCGTTGGCTCGAAAAAACTCCTGATCGCGAAGACAGAAAGCGACAGCTATGTCCTGTTCGGCAAGAATACTAACACGTATCCAAACGCGTTTGGAATGTGGATGCTGGTCCACGACGAAAAATTACGTGAGTGGGTGGGTAAGTTAATGGCCTCAACTAATTTCCCATCTGTAACCGGATTTCCATATGTTCAGGGATCTGAATTAGATAAGTTTGCCCTGACGTTCCAAGATAATACGTTCTATCGAGATCCGTACCTCACATTTGATCTGCTCACACTGGATAACTCTAATTTTATGATTGATTCGAAACAAGAACAACTGTGGACTCTCTTACAATGGGAGCACCTGGTCCTGCGTCAGACGCAGCTAGTGGATAATAAAAACAAAACTGTCTTTGGAGCTATCTTGGTGTCTGACCAGAAGGCGCTCCTGAATCGCAATGCACTTCTGGCATCTAAATTGTGGCGAACCGGGTGGAGCAGATTCGTCTTTCCAGCAACCATCCATATCAATGAGGGTTTGAAAACCTTCATCCTGTCTTTTTTGCGCGGAGGCATCTCTAGCAATCTAACTGCGGAGGAATTTGAGATATGGTGGAACACAGGAGTCGAAAAATTATGGGCATCGCGCCCACCCTGACAGAGCTGAGCTCGACCGCGCCGCCGTCTCGCCGGCTGCCGGCCTGGGACCTGGCAAATGCCCCTCCACGAAGGAGCCGCCGTCATCCTGTCGGTCTGGCTGTGGGCCGCGGCCGCGCAGCAGAGGCAGCAGCGGCTCGGCGCCCTGAAGGACGCCCCCCGCGACTGCGCCGTCTGCTTCGAGCCCTTCGAGCCCTTCGAGCCCGTCGCGAGCCGCTGCGGCCACTGCGGCAGTCCCGCGCTCTCCTGCGGCCGCTGCCTCCGAGCCTGGTCGCGCGCCGCGGGCGTCGAGAGGCGCTGCGTCGTCTGCCGCCACGACCACGCCGGACGACCTCGGCCCGCCGCGAGACCGAGCGCCTCGCTGCTCTACGTGGCGCTGGCTTTCTTCTACCACTTCTGGTGTCACTACGCCTGGCTGGTCCTGTGCGCGCGCAACCTTGACGTCCTCTTCTGAGCTTCGTCGACCTCGGTCTTTGTCAGTCTCCTGGCCACGAGGCGCCGCTGCCCCCGCAGCCACGCCAGCTGCCGCTCCTGCCGCTGCTGCAGCCGCGCCGCCCGGCTTCTGGCCTCCTCGCCGCTCAGGCCGTGCCGGGTCTGGCGGTCGCGCAGCAGCTCCTTCACCGCCACGCCCTCCGGCAGCACGGCGCCGCAGCCGCAGCGCGGGCAGCACGCCACGCGGCCCGGCGGCGTCCGACCCGGCAGCTGCGCCAGGCAGGCCGCGTGGAAGAGCGCCTGGCAAGGGCAGCCTTGCGTGGCCAGGCTGGAGAACTCCTGCACCGCCGCGCCGCAGAGGCAGCAGAGCGCGCCCCCGCAGCCGCCGCCGCCGCGGCACCACCGCACCCAGACGTTGGCCGGCGGCGGGAAGAGCAGCTGCCGCAGGTTCCAGTGGCCTTGCTCCGCGCCCAGTCGCCGCAACTCCTTCTCCAGACGGCAGTGCTGCCGCGCCAGCTTCTCTTCAGCGCCCAGCAGCAGCGAAGCCAGCGCGCCGTCTTCTTCCTTCGCGAGTCGGAGGGCCAGCAGCCGCGCCTCCTGCCGGCCCGTCGGCACGTGCTCGTCGTCGAGCTCCTGCTGGAGCGACAGGATCCGACCCTCGCGACGGCAGTAGGGGCAGCGTCGCCGCGCCTCCGCGCCCTGGGGCAGCCGCTCGAGGCAGCGCCGGTGGAAGAGGCCCTCGCAGACGCAGGTCATGCAGGCAGCCTCCTCGAAGCAGTCGATGACCGAGAGGCAGATGGCGCAGCCCAGCGACGACTCGGCCGCCGCGCGGGCGCCGTCGCCGCCGGCGCTGGGCGGCGGCTCCGTCGTCCTGAGCCAGCATTGCGCCGCGGCCAAACGCTCGGCCTCCATGACGAAGAGCTCAGGGAAAAACTCGCATGGAAGATGAACCCGAACCCTGTCCCGTCGGAGCCAAGGTGAGGCAGGCGCGAGGCGGGCCCGTGCCGTGCGAGGCGCTGCTGCGGCGCCACATCGCGCTCTGCATGCAGACGCATTTCCAGCTGCTGCAGCTCGCGGCCGACGTGGCCTGCGCTGACTGCTATTTCTCGCCCTGCGCACCCTTCTTCGTCGCACTGGCAGACAAGGCCAAGCTCCAGGCCGGTCTCATGATGGACGCGGTGCTCAAGCAGGGCGGCTCGGTGGAGCTGCCTGCCATCCTCACGCCCTGCCCCAACCTCGCGCACGACGCCGCCGAGGGCGAGCAGACCCTCGCGGCCGCGCTGGAGGCGTGCATCCAGCTGGAAGGCGCCAAGGGCTACGACTCCCTCTGCTCGGACGTTCTCGCTGCCAACGGCAACGCGGCGGCGCGGCAGCTGGTCGACGCACTCAGCCTCGAGTCCCTGCACACGCGCGCGGAGCTGACGCGCCTGTTGGCGTCCGTGCGGGCCTCGAGGGACAAGCTGGCGGCGCTGTCCTTCTGTCTGGCGCGGACGGCGTCGTGAGGCGGCGAGAGACAGAAGGGGATCTTCCTGGCATGTGGTCGAGGCCCTGGCTCCGTTTCTATTTTTGCCCTCACTCGTACGGGGTGCTGCGCTATCTGGTCGAGGGCCCTGGCTCCTTTTCTATTTCTTTCGCCCTTACTCGGTCGAGGTGTTTCTGGAAGACGGGGTGGCGGCTATGCGAGGCCGAAGACCTCGGCCACCTGCGCGCGGGAGGCAGACCGCAGCGCCCGCGCCCGCTCCTGCTTCTGCCGCCGCCGCTCGGCCTGAGCTTTGAGACGCTGCGCCGCCGGAGGCCCCTCGTCCGCGACCTCCAGCGGCGCGGAGCTGAGCAGCAGCGGCGTCGGCCTCGAACTCTTCTGCGAAGGCTTCGAGGCCGGCGGCGGTGCGGCCTCACCGCCCTGCTCCTCGTCTTCGCCGGAGCGCGTCGGCTTGCCCTTGGCCTTCCGGCCAGCCTTTTGAGCATGCCGGGGGCGCCTGCTGCAGGCCAGCTTCGCAGCGCGCGCCGCTTCGTTGGCGACCCGCACGGCTGCCTCCACGGAAGAGGCCTCGGCGGGCGGGGGAGCTGAGTTTTCGCACCCCGCCCCGCCCGGCGCGGGGCTCGGCGGGGCGCTGGGCTGCGGCGCGGGGCTCGGCGGCGCTTGGGGCCGCGGAGACACGGCGTTCGGCACGCAGCCCGCCGCCGGCAAGGCCAAGGCGCGGCGTCGCGGGTCGCCGAGCAGCCCCAAGAGCTTCTCGCTCTGCTTGGCCACCTCCAACAGGCGGCTCTGCGTGCCCGCCAGCATCTCGCTGAGACACAACATCACGCGGCGTTGTCGGGAGTTGAATTTCTGCCGCTCCTCCAGCGCAGCCGCGACCTCCGCGAGGAGCCTGGCTGTCGGCCAACCGTCCGGATCGTGGAGGAGCAGGCACTGCGCGCGCATCCGGGCGAGCGCGGCGACGACGCCCGCGTCGCACCGCAGCCAGACGCTCAGCTCTTCGACGATGCCAGGGTGTCTCGCCGCCAGACGTCTGACGAGGACGGCTTCGCTCTTGAGTCCGGGTACGATGCGAATCAACCCGGGATGCGCCTCGACGATATGCGGGTGCTCGCGCAGCAGCGCCAGGTCGAGCCTCGCCAGCAGGCTCTCGTCCAAGGGGTGCTCCAGGAGCCGGAGCATGAGCCCCGGCGGGGGGCTCAGCGCTCCGTCCGGCCGCAGCAGATGCCAGGCTCCGCTGAGAGAGAGGCCCCCCAGGGTGAAGGTGGCGTCCAGCAGCAGCTCGCGGGGCATGACGTCCCTGAGGAAGCGGCCGCACGCCTTGCGACACTTCAGGCAGTTGGTGCACCACTTCGGATCGTCCTGGCCCGTCATGTCGAGGGCCTGCTGGCACCCTTTCAGGAAGGAAGCAAAGGCCGCTTGCAGAGCCGCAGGGCAGACGCGCTCTGGGCTGACGTGAACGCACAGGCTGTATGCCCAGCTCAAGAGCAAGCCCAGGTCCACCTGCACGTCGGAGGCCAGGCTGCTCCAAGATTGCCGCAGGCCGATACTCCGCTCATGCGCCAGCTGCCGGCACGGCTCGAAGGCCAGCGAGGCGACGCTATGCCGCTGCACGGCCTCCAGGTCCGGCAGGTCGAAGATGAGTTGCAGGGACGAAAGAAGGTCACGCATGGCCGGAAAGTGAGAACACGCAGGCGTGAGGGACTGACTTGGATGGCGAGCGGTCAGAAGCTGCGCGATCTCCTGCGGACCTTGCTGCTCGTGCTCGGCTTCTCTTGCGTCCGAGGGTTTTTCGTCGCGCTTGTGGAGGAACCGCGGCTTTCTATTTTGCCATGACGCTCCATACGTCAGTGTGCATGGGGAGTGTGCGCGGGCGACGAAGACGGCTTTCTATTTCGCGCCTACGTTTTCGGACGTCCCTCCCGAGACCGGGGCCCACCATCTTCTCAGTGGAAGATGGGTGTGCGCACGACGCGGGGGCGCATGTACACCGCGGCCAGCTCGGGGTGGTCCTGCCGGAAGGCCTCCAAGTCGAAGCGGTCGCAGGAGCGCTTCTGCCACGAAAGCAGCGGCCGCTCCTCGACGCTGA
>Ga0214923_10003995_pt1 | contig 18169 bp, 12 predicted proteins | sample LL1510_MetaG_FD_177993 | JGI IMG/M metagenome (GOLD analysis project Ga0214923, IMG submission 177993) | Freshwater microbial communities from Lake Lanier, Atlanta, Georgia, United States - LL-1510 | ecosystem: Environmental > Aquatic > Freshwater > Lake | place: USA: Georgia | collected... | reverse complement strand
AGGGATGACCTCAATGCCACCCAGTGGTGTTGTAACGATGCTTTTTCTGATAAAGAACAGTCGGCATCCACCCTAAAACGAATTTTAAGACTAAAACAAATCTCCCCGCTGTAAACAGCGGGGTTTTTTTATGCTTATTTTATAAGTAAGTTCTCTAGGTTGACTTCTTATTTCTACCGTATATAATAGGGGTCGCTCACAAAAAGTGGGTCCGTTTTTTGAGAATTGCATAGCAGAGCTATTTCGAGAAAATAGCTCTGAAGAAGAAACATAATTACGAAACATAATACGAAGTCTAAAAGAGTATATACGAGGCAAAAGCGAGTTTTATAGGGTGGCAACACCCAATATCATTTTTCTTTTGCTTCATTCTAGATCATTTTTCATTTATGATGATGGTCTTTTAAAAGAGTTTGATCCTAGCTCAGGATGAACGCTGGCGGCGTGGATAAGGCATGCAAGTCGAACGGACCAGTCCCGTGAACATGTGCGAGAAATCTGAAGTAGCAATACAGAAGGTCGATCAACCGTTGGATCGGGTTTGCTGGTTAGTGGCAGACGAGGTAGTAATACATAGGTACGCACCCCTAAGTCGTGAATAACCCACCGAAAGGTGAGCTAATACACGATGGTCCCTCCGGGGTAAAGTTTTTCGCTTAGGGAGCGGCCTGTGACGTATCAGCTAGTTGGTAGGGTAATGGCCTACCAAGGCAATGACGCGTAGGGGAGGTGAGAGCCTGACCCCCACCGATGGGACTGAGACACGGCCCATACACCTACGGGTGGCTGCAGTCAAGAACCTTCCACAATGGACGAAAGTCTGATGGAGCGACGCCGCGTGGTTGATGAAGTGCTTCGGCACGTAAAAACCTTTTATGAGGGAAGAAGTTTATTGACGGTACCTCATGAATAAGGGGCTCCTAACTCTGTGCCAGCAGGAGCGGTAATACAGAGGCCCCGAGCGTTATCCGGAATTATTGGGCGTAAAGGGTGCGTAGGTGGCGTTGTTAGTCGTTTGTGAAAGCCCGGGGCTTAACCTCGGACACGCGAACGAAACGGCAATGCTTGAGTCTATGAGAGGTGTGCAGAACTCTCGGTGTAGGGGTGAAATCCGTTGATATCGAGGGGAATACCAAAAGCGAAGGCAGCACACTGGCATAGTACTGACACTGAGTGCACGAAAGCGTAGGTAGCGAATGGGATTAGATACCCCAGTAGTCTACGCCCTAAACGATCTTCACTAGTCATTTGGAGTATCGACCCTCTGAGTGGCGAAGCTAACGCGTTAAGTGAAGCGCCTGGGAAGTACGGCCGCAAGGCTAAAACTCAAAGGAATAGACGGGGACTCGCACAAGCGGTGGATTATGTGGTTTAATTCGTAGGTAAACGAAGAACCTTACCCAGGTTTGAAACTAAACTGAAAGCCTTAGGAAACTTTGGCCCTCGCAAGACTGTTTAGCAGGTGATGCATGGCCGTCGTCAGCTCGTGGTTTGAACTGTTCCCTTAAGTGGGCTAACGAGCGCAACCCTTGTTGTCTGTTACAAGTGTCAGGCAAGACTGCCCAGCCCCACTTTTACGATGAAGTTCGTGAAGTGGGCCAAGTGCCAAATTTATGCACAATATCTTTTCGGTTATACTGAAAAGTGAGTGGTAAAAGTGGGGCTGGGAGGAAGGAGAGGATGACGCCAGGTCAGCATGTCCCTTTGATATCTGGGGCCACACACATAATACAATGGTTACTACAATGGGATGCAATGGAGCGATCCGGAGCCAACCCTCAAAAGTAGCCCTAGTTCGGATAGGAGTCTGCAACTCGACTCCTTGAAGCTGGAATCGCTAGTAATCGCAGGTCAGCCAAACTGCGGTGAATACGTTCTCGAGTCTTGTACTCACCGCCCGTCAATTCAAGGGAGCCGGTAGTACCCGAAAGCTCTCCACAAGGAGGGACTACGGTAAGATCGGTGACAGGGAATAAGTCGTAACAAGGCACGGCTAGCGGAAGCTGGTCGTGGATTAACTCAAATTGAGATAGTCTCGTTTCGCACTTCTTCGGAAGTAGGAACGGATTGAAACGGTTGGACTGACAGTGATGTCAGGAAGGTTGTGGTAAGTGACTCAATACTTACTCCGTGCGACGCGGTACGTCGCACAAATCCATGATGTGTATTCTATAGAGCACAGCATGGTAGAATGAAGCAAAAGAAAGATGGTATACTCAACGTCTGTTGAATAGACAATTCGTAGTAAAGTTTCTTATAAGTTTTCTCGGTATAGTACTGATAACAGTGCTCTATTTTCATTTTACATCTATAAAAAAAGACCTTTGGAGCGATCAATCATTTTCTGAAGGGGTGCTTACAATTGGGAAAACAAATATTAAAGTAGGAATTGCTCGGTCTGTACAGGAGCAAGCTCAAGGCCTTTCAAATACTCCTTCATTACCAAGCGATGCGGGGGAATTGTTTATATTTGATACCCCTGGAACGTATGGGTTTTGGATGAAAGATATGCAGTACCCACTCGATTTTATATGGATTGATGCGTCGCATCGTATTATTGCAATTACTTCGTCAGTTTCACCTGATTCGTATCCTGAAATCCTCTACCCACCGTCAAAAGTCAGTGCGGTTCTTGAGGTGAATGCTCATTTTTCCACAATACATGGCATCACAGTTGGACAAATCGTCACTTTGAAAAAATGAATTTGAAGAAGTGTTCAACTAAAGTACAGTGATTGGCAAAACACGCCTTTTTACAAGGCTCATGTGACACGTCGCTTTACAAATGAAATTTTTATTTCGGTGCTAAAAATTTTTGACTAAAAATTTTTAGCACCGCTACTATTTTTGTATACTGTCTGCACATTGAGTAACAAAATCATCTTTTCGTAATAAGGTACTATGACCATAACGCTTATCAAAAAAAGAAGTGGAATGATTGTTGACTTTGACCGTACTCGTATCGAGACGGCAATTGCAAAAGCGTATCAAGCGGAAGGAAAGCCAATGGACGCCATTACGCTCTCGCTAATGGTTGACCATATTATTCTATCGCTAGAGGCGTTATATGACGATGAGACCCGTATTCCTACTGTTGAAGAAATCCAGGATGTTGTCGAAAAAGAGATTGCAATTAAAGGGGATTTTGAAGTTGCAAAAGCCTACATTTTATACCGTGAACAGAGAAATAAGGAGCGTAAGCGAGATATTTTTAAAAAGAGGGTTTATTTAAAACCGTACGAATATCCGGAGTTGTATGAGTATGTCAGTGCGATTCGACACTCATACTGGATCCATACAGAATTCAATTTTGTTGGAGATGTTCAGAATTTTAAGGTAAATGTTGATGAAAAAGAGCGTACTGTTATCAAAAATGCAATGCTTGCGATTGCGCAGATAGAAGTTGCAGTAAAAACATTTTGGGGAGATGTGTACAAGAAGATTCCAAAGCCAGAAGTCGGCGCAGTTGGGGCGACGTTTGCTGAAAGTGAAGTACGCCACACCGATGCATATGCACACCTCCTTGAAATACTTGGTTTGAATGAGGTATTTAAAACGATTGATGAAATTCCTGTGCTTACGAAACGTGTGCAATATCTTGAGAAGGCATTGACGAGTGCGCGTAGTGAAGATAATAAGGAATATAGCCAATCAGTGCTCCTATTCTCCCTTTTTATCGAGCACGTTTCCCTCTTTTCTCAGTTCCTGGTTATCATGTCTTTCAATAAGTATAAGAATTTGTTTAAAGGGATCTCCAACGCGGTTGAAGCAACATCAAAAGAGGAACAAATTCATGGACTTTTTGGGATAGACCTTATCAATATAATAAAAGAAGAGCACCCCGAATGGTTCGATCAAATTTTTGAAGAAGAGGTGATAGGGTTATGCGAGGAAGCATTTCAGTCAGAGAAAGAGGTGATCGAGTGGATATTTGAAAAAGGGGATCTGGAGTTTATTACGAAACAAGTCGTCATTGAGTTCATCAAACAACGATTCAACAACTCTCTCCAAAGTATCGGTATTCGGAAGATTTTTGATACCGACCCAGAGCTCCTGAAGGAATCAGACTGGTTCTATGATGAAGTGATAGCAACGAAACACGGCGACTTCTTCAATAAGAAATCAATTAATTACAACAAGAAGGGCAAAAGTATTACGAGTGACGATTTATTTTAATAGATATTATCAAGGTAACGCGAGACACAACTATGTATTGGCTAAACGAAAACAGTAGAACATTTTTGGCAAAAGGGTATCTTCTCAATGGAGAGAGTGCTGAAGACCGTATTAGGGAAATTGCAGAAATTGCCGAACGACACCTTAAGAAGCCCGGCTTTGCTGATAAGTTTTATGACTATATGTCAAAGGGGTACTACTCGCTTGCAACTCCTATTTGGGCAAATTATGGACGAACTCGAGGACTCCCTATCAGTTGTTTTGGGAGTTACGTTGCTGATGATATGTCTCGTATTCTTTATACCCATGCTGAAGTAGGCATGATGACAAAATATGGCGGGGGCACATCTGCGTACTTCGGAGCACTTCGTCCGCGCGGTTCGGTGATTAAAGACAATGGCCATTCGTCAGGCTCTGTTCACTTTATGGAACTTTTTGACAACCTCATCAATATCGTCAGTCAAGGTACTGTGCGTCGCGGGCATTGCGCGCCGTATCTTCCTGTTGAACACGGAGATATTGAGGAATTTTTAAATATCGGAAAAGAGGGGCACCCAATTCAAGAATCCACGTATGCGATTACGGTGGGAGACGAATGGCTCAAAGCAATGGTTGAGGGAGACCAAGAAAAGCGAAAAATCTGGGCGAAAATTATCCAACGCCGAACTGAAATAGGATACCCGTATATTCTCTTTAGTGATACGGTCAACAACAACACGGTGGACGTGTACAAAGATAAGGGAATGAGGATTCACGGAAGTAATCTTTGTTCTGAAATTTGTCTTCCGACCAATGACGAGCTGTCGTTTGTGTGTTGTCTCTCGTCTATTAATCTTCGTCACTACAATGAATGGAAGGATACCGATGCGGTAGAGGTACTGACGATGTTTCTTGATACTGTCATTGGTGAATTTGTAGAGCGCCTCGAAGCACTTCGTGATAGTGGTGATTCGCAGAAACAATCCGCATTTTATTTCATGCAACGTGCGCATAAGTTTGCAAAGGAACATCGAGCGCTCGGTCTCGGAGTCCTTGGCTGGCATAGTTTTTTGCAAGAGAACAATATCCCTTTTGAAAGTACTGAAGCATCTTTGCTTAATAATGAGATTTTCTCACTCATAAAAGACAAGGCCTACAAAGCATCTGCTGACATGGCAAAGGAATATGGTGAACCAGAAGTACTTGAAGGCTACGGTCGCCGAAATACAACACTTCTTGCGATCGCGCCGACCACTTCTTCTGCGTTTATTCTTGGGCAGGTGTCTCAAGGAATAGAGCCACTCATGTCGAATATCTTTGTAAAGGATGTAGATAAGATGAAAGTGACACTCAAAAACCCTGTCCTTGAAAAACTCCTTGAAGAAAAAGGACAAAACACAACGAACGTTTGGAATAGTATTCGAGACAATGATGGTTCAGTGCAACACTTAGATTTCTTGACCGACCATGAAAAGAAAGTATTTCGAACGTTTAGTGAGGTAGATCAAAAGGCGATCTTAGACCAAGCGGGTGATCGACAAAAGTTTATCGACCAAGCGCAGTCGCTCAATATCATGATTGATCCCGCAATCTCTGCAAAAGATCTCAACTCTTTGTACCTCTATGCGTGGGAGAAGGGAATCAAAACACTTTACTACCAGCACAGTATGAATGCAGCGCAACAGTTCGGTAGGAAGAAATTGCAAGAACAGGAATCAAGGAAACCGGATGTTAAGAAACCAAGCGTTGTCGTTGTTGAAGATGCGATGTGTTTGAACTGTGAGGCGTAAAGAAAAGGTATTCAATTAAGAAAAAGAACACTCAATAAAGGGTGTTTTTTCCTTAAGGATACTAAATATTGACAATTTAATAATTTAGTATATAGTATAGAAAATAATCTTTTCAAAAATTAAACCTTGAATTATGTTTGAGAATAAAAAAATAAAAATCCCAATAGTTGGGTTCGAATGCGTAAATCATCCATTAGGAGGAGTTGCCTTTAGTACCTTTGTTGAAAAAGGTACTATCACTTTAATAAAGAGTTCGCTGGTCTTTTATTTGAGCAAGGTTGTTCATCATGATGGTCACAATGCAGTTGAAATACCAAATGAGCGAAGTTTTGAAATGAAACAAATCGCTGTTAGGTATCTTCATAACATTAAAACCCTTGAAGTGCAATTCGGTGAGCATAGCATACTAAGAGTTTTAGGTAAGCTCCCTGAAGATTTAGTGAGCATAGAAAGAGAAGATCTTGATGCTAAATTTAAAATCTTTGTTAAGTAAAAAACATAAAGTCGCTGATATTTCAGCGGCTTTTATTTTATTGCATAAAAACCTTTCTCTGTTATAGTATCTCTGTTGTACCGAATGATCGCCCAGCTCCACTTTTGTCGGTAGATTAAAAGGAATTTTAAGCTTAAAATTCCAGAACATATCTAGGTATCAAATCTTTGGTTTGCTTAGAGTTAAAACTATTTACAAAAGTGGGGCTGGGAGGAAAGTCCGAACACACACCCTGTGAGATAATGGACTTAAGTATTGGTATATATTTATTTTTATTTCTAAAAGTAGATATTGGAAATCAAACTTGAGTTTGTTATCTCATGGGGACAAGTAGCGGGTAACGCCCGTCCAGCGTAAGCTGCGAGGTGCGAACAGAAACGGTCAAAAGCGAAAGCGAATGAATAGCCTGTACCCTTGAAAAAACGGATAAGTTCATCAGGTTAGTCTCTTGCGTGTAAAGGGGTATGAGAAGGCGAGAGGTGAAACGGCTAAATCCTTACTCGTGTGCAAGACCGTGTCCAGCCCTACTTTGAAAATAAGTTTTGTTTTCAAAGTAGGGCTGGAAGTGTCGCTTGAGGTGAGTGGTAACACTCATCCCAGATAAATGATCATTAAAACAGAATTCGGCTTATGAGTACAACAATACGAAAAAACATCGGGAAACCGGTGTTTTTTCTTTTGCTATACTAGGTTTATGAATTTTTCACCATGGATCAAGCAATTGAACCGCACCCGTCCAGTAGAACCAATTTCTGGTAACCTTGAAACAGATATTGTGATTGTCGGCGGTGGTATCGCTGGAGTGAGTACTGCATATTTTCTACTGACGCAGACTACCAAACGTGTGGTGCTTTTGGAGGCAGATAAAATTGCACACGGTGCGACGGGGCACAACGCAGGGCAAGTTTCAAGTGATTTTGAAGTTCCGTTTTCAGAGCTCGTTGAGCGGTTTGGTCTTCCACAGGCAGCAAAAGCACAGCGGGCAATCGATATTGATGCTCGGGTACTTCTTCGGGATATTATCGCTACAACAAGAAGCACGATTTCGCTTTCAGAAAAGATGGGATATTTTGGTATTCAGACATGGAAAGAGTTACAGATAGACCTTGAGGATGTGTATTTAAAAGCATCGGCGGGGCTCACGCCGCTTCCACTGTATGTGCAAAAAGAATGGGCAGAGACGATACGTATTCCCCAAAAATACGACGGACTCTACGAGCTTATTACAAAAGAGAAAATAGGAGAACTTTTGGAAACCAAAGAAGAAAAATATGTTGCCGTGAGTACATTTCTCTCTGGTGTGATGAACAGTGCGCTCTTCACTGAACAAACATTTTTATTTCTCAAAGAACAGTTTCCCGATCGTTTTGTTGCAAGCGAGGGAACAAAGGTGTCAACTGTTGCTATTGAAAAAAATGGAGTTAGTATCTATTACAATGAACATTTTGTGAAGGCAGAATCCGTTGTTCTCTGCACCAACGGATTTGAGTCATTTAAAATAATAAATGACCAGGAAAAAGAAATTGATACATCATTCCATGAGGAGGTGTACGGTATTGTTGGATATATGGCCGCATATGTTGATGGGGATAAAAAAGAACCAACGATCATTGCGTATGAATCAGATGTGCGAGTTGAAGATAATCCGTACTACTATGTGACTCGACGAAGGATTGATATCGATAGCACGCTCGATGCAAGTCTTATTAGTATTGGTGGCCCACAAGTATTTCTCCCTAATCGTGCAACATATCAAAAAGATGCGCCGTATCCACTTTCGATAGTTGACGATATAGACACGTTTACTGCACGCACTTACCAACGGCGCCCGCAAGAAATGGATTTTCACTGGCACGGCGTGATGGGATACACCAGAAGCAAAGTACGATTGATTGGTCCTGACTTGCACGACAATAGGTTGCTTTACAACTTGGGCTGTAATGGCATTGGTATTCTTACTTCTATATATGGAGGTGAGCGAATTGCAAAGTATGTGTCGGGCGAGGTCCTAGATAAAAGTATTTTTGATGTGCAACTATAATATGCTTGACTTTTACTCTTCGCTCGTATATACTACTCTCGTGAGTTAATGATTCCACAGGAATTTTTATCCGCAACATGCCCAAAAGAAAAGACCCCCGAAAGGGGGTCTTTTCTTTTTGATTATTTTTTTGTATAGTAGGGGAGTTCGTAGTCTTTCATCGACGGCTGCGCTCACAAGGGCATGTTGGTGGAGTTAGCACCCGTCGATGAAAGATTGTGAACGAAAACCATCTCGCAAAGCGGGATGGTTTTCGTTTTACTTTCAATGAAAAATATTTTTTCAAATAATAAATGAAACAACTTTTTTATTTTTTATAAAAAATAATTATCGTAATTATTTTTTATAAAAAAGGATTTACAAAATAAAAAAAGTTATCCACACATTTATGTAAAAAATAATTGCATACACATCACATGCACGCGATAATGATAGTACATGTGGTGGTAACGCGTTCAATCACAAAACAATGTGGTCGATCATCACAGTAGATTATCAGAAAATATTTCAATCAATTTTATGGCAGCAAAAAAGAAAGCAGCTAAGAAGAAAGTTGCAAAGAAAGCAACAAAGAAAGCTTCAAAAAAGAAGTCTTCTAAGAAGAAGAAATAATTCTTCGTTCACTCTCTTTCCACGGCAAACACTCGCTCACTACAGCGGGTGTTTGCTTTTTTATAGGCTGGTTTTGTGCTAGAATGCATTTCTATGAGTTTATTTAGTAGGCTATTTAGTGGGAATAATCTTTCTTCATATACGAAGACGGTAAAAGCAATAGGCCTCTTTGAGGAGGAATTTAGCGCATTTGCTAACGAGGAATTTCCTAAGAGAACAGAACTGCTTAAATCGCGTTTCAACGCAGGTGAGTCACTCGACGCGCTTCTTCCGGAGGCGTTTGCCCTTGTTCGTGAGGCTGCAAAGCGTACGATGAATAAACGTCATTACGATGTACAGCTTATTGGAGGAATAGTGCTTCACGAAGGAAAGATTGCAGAAATGCGCACCGGTGAAGGGAAGACGCTCGTTGCAACGCTTCCAGTGTATCTCAATGCACTTACCGGGAACGGCGTACACGTGGTTACGGTGAACGACTATTTGGCAAAACGTGACGCAACGTGGATGGGGCAGATATATCAATTCCTCGGTCTTTCTGTTGGGGTATTAAATGGACAAAACACCTCATATATCTATGATCCTACACATACAGAGTTTGACGGGGAACGAGACGAGAAGGGCGCATTTGAAGTCGCGCAACAATTTTTGCGTACTGTTCCGCGAAGTGAAGCGTACGCAGCTGATATTACATACGGAACAAACAGTGAATTTGGATTTGATTATCTGCGTGACAATCTTGTCTCTGATAAAACGCAATTTGTACAGCGTGGGCATGTGTTTGCGGTTGTCGACGAGGTTGACTCCATATTGATTGATGAGAGTCGTACCCCGCTTATCATTTCATCTGCCGTTGCTGAGAGTGAAGACATGTATCGAACCGTTGCCAAGGTAGCGCAAAAACTCATTCCTGGCGAAGATTATGTTGTAGATGAAAAGATGAAGGCAATTTCACTCAACGAAGTAGGTATTGAGAAGGCGGAACGATTGCTTGGAATTAGTAATATGTACTCTCAAGAAGGGGTTCGCTATGTGCACTTCCTCGAAACAGCAGTCCGTGCACATGCACTTTTTCATAAAGATAAAGAATATGTGATTAAAGAAGGAGAGATCATCATCGTTGATCCATTTACCGGTAGACTGCAACCGGGCCGCCGCTGGAACGAAGGGCTTCATCAGGCAATTGAGGCAAAGGAGGGCGTAAAAATTGAACGAGAAACCCGAGCAGTTGCGTCCATTACGTATCAAAACTACTTTAAGTTTTATACAAAACTTGCAGGAATGACAGGGACGGCGAAAACAAGCCAAGAGGAATTTTTCAAGGTGTATGGACTTGATGTCGTGAGTGTTCCAACACATAGGGATAGTAAGCGTGTTGATCATAGCGATTTGATATTCATGACAGAAGAAGGAAAATTTAAGGCAATTGCAAAAGAGGTGCGCGCTCGCTATGAACAAGGACAACCAGTACTCATCGGAACTGTTGCCATAGAGAAAAATGAACTCCTTTCTGCGTATCTCAAACAAGAAGGCATTCCACACAAAGTGTTGAACGCAAAAAATCACGAACAAGAAGGGGAAGTGATTGCTCAAGCAGGGAGAAAGGGAAGTGTTGTTATTGCGACCAACATGGCAGGGCGAGGAGTTGACATTACGCTTGGAGGAAACCCTTCGACACAAGAAGAACAAGATGGGGTACGAGCACTTGGAGGTCTCTACGTGCTTGGGACAGAGCGTCATGAGGCACGTCGTATCGACAACCAACTTCGCGGTCGAGCCGGCCGACAAGGAGATCCTGGAGAAACACAATTTTTTGTATCTCTTGATGATGATTTAATGCGAGTATTTGGAAGTGAACGAATCAAAGGAATGATGGCACGTCTTGGACTTCCTGAGGATCAACCAATTACGAATCGCATTGTTTCTAACGCACTTGAGAGCGCACAGAAGAAAATCGAAGGATTTCATTTTGATGCTCGAAAACACACTCTTGAATATGACTCAGTGCTCGCGTATCAGCGCCAAAGTGTTTATGATCGTCGGCGTGCGATGGTGACAGGGGATAGAGGGCATATTACTACTACATTTTTTGCATTGACTGCGGGGCGTCCTGAAATCGCTTCGGTTGTTGAGGAAAAATGTGATTTGGTGGGAGAGGATACGTTTTGGGAAACCGTTCGTCGGATTATTCTCTACACGACGGATACTTTGTGGGTAGAGCATCTTGATACGATGGAACATATACGTCAAACAGTTAATCTCCGCGCATACGGACAACGCGACCCAATTGTTGAGTACAAAAAAGAGGCAACTCGCCTCTATCGTGAGATGGAAACCCGCCTTCAGGAGCAGGTAGTCGGACTTGTTTCGACGATAGCTCCTCAGAAGTAAGGGGTTCCAAAAAACTACTGTACAGACAATAAATATAAGACAATATATTTGCCAAAATGGCAAATAATATTGCATAAAAAACCCTTATTATATAAGGGTTTTTTATGTTTGACAGAGCGTATTTCAATGGTATAAACATTGACTTTTTTTGACGTTTGTGATATGATATTGACAGTTCCACATACGTTTATGTATTGGAATTTTTGCTTTTTATAGGGCAAATATATACAGAAGCGAAGTTCCTCCGGAGCTCAACCGGAATCTATGAATATAAAAAAACGTATCTTTGAGTCATTTATCGTTGTTCCGATGATCCTTACCAGTGTTTCTATGACAAGCCTTACCGCTTCAGTAGATCAGTATATCAGCGCTCAACTTAGTGACTCTCCAACTTCATTATCAGACGATTCAGTGTTCTCTGTGGAAAGAGAGGAAGCTGCCAAAATTGATGCATATTTCGCTGACAAGCATTTGCCGCTTGCAGGATACGGAACAAAATTCGTAACCGAAGCGAAAAAACATGGACTTCCCTACAACTTGCTTGCAGGGATCGCCATGGCAGAATCAACAGGCTGTAAATTTATAATTCCTGGTACCAACAACTGTTTCGGTTGGGGGAGTGGGAAGATCAAATTTACCTCTATTGATCAAGCAATCGAAGTGATTTCGTCCAACCTTGGAGGAAAGAACGAAGCGACCGATCAATACTATGATGGAAAAACAGTGAAGCAAATTCTTGAGGCGTATAACCCTCCAAAAATTGCTCCACACTATACCTCAAAAGTATTGTTCATCATGGAATCGATTGATGCAATGAATGTGAAGTAATTTATTTCTAAAACAAAACACCGCCTCGCAAGAGGCGGTGTTTTGTATGTATTGCATAAATAAAAAAACTTGACCAATTCGATCAAGTGTTGTTATCAAAAAAGGGATAGTATATTTTTTCTACAAAGATATTCATTAAACTCAAGAGATAACTCGCGAAGGTGTGATTTTATTATGTTCATACACTCATAATCTTCACAATCTGGTCTTCTTGTTTTTATCTTAAATTCTTTGTAAAGTCGACAACAGGCAAAGTCAAAATTTTTTTCGTAATAAAGTTTTATACAATAAATAATATTTTTATCCTTATTGTTTTGTTTTTTTGATGGATCACTAAATATAGCCCTAATTTTATTGAAATTCGCTGTTATCCGGTCCTTTTTTGTTGTTTTCTTTTTAAAATTATTATTTTTCAATGTAAATAATATTATTTTGATAAATACTATATTAGAGGAGGTATGATGTCAAATTAGAGCGCTTTTGCTTCGTCTATCAGGAGGGCGAGTTTATCCTGTCGGGTACTCACAGAGCATTTTATTGCGACAACGGTATTTTCCTTCATAATCGCTGAAAGGGTTTTGTATGTTTCCGGGAATAGCACCCCTTCGATAGTTCCGGTTTTGTCACTAAGGGTGAGGAATGCCATTTTCTGATTACCACTTTTGGTTATGATTGTTTTCACTGTGTCGACGTGTACAACGAGGAGTTGTCCTTTTGTACGAGTGTTTTTACTTGCCACTTCAATTGAGTTTTTTGTTTTTTCAATCGCATTTCCATAATCATCAAGCGGATGTCCTGAGACATAGAGTCCAAGTAATTCCTTTTCCCATGAAAGTTTTTGCGCAAGCGTCGCATTGTCGGCGGGAAGTAATTGAAGTGTTGCAGTTGGTTTTGAGTCGAGTCCTTCAAAGAGGGAATCATGTTGGCCGATTGAGAGAGTGCGTATTCCTTTGTGGAATGCTAGAAGTGTTTCGCAGTTTGCCATGAGTATTCCGCGGTCACCAAACGAGTCGAGTGCACCACACTGAATAAGTGCTTCGAGAGATTTTTTGTTAAGGTTTTTGTGAGTCACACGACCAAGAAAGTCTTCAATAGTCGTGAATTTTCCGTTCTTCTTTCGTTCAGCAATAATTGCTTTTCCAATTTCTTCACCAAAATTTTTAATATTGCGAAGTCCGAATCGGATGTTGTTGGTAACAGTACCATTTTCCACCACAACAGTAAAATCAGAAAATGACTCGTTGATGTCTGGGGGCAATATAGTAAACCCCATACGGGTGGCTTCTCGGATGTACTCGCTACATGTTTCAATATCTCCTGACTCGGCGGTCATACACGCACTCAAGTATTCAGCGGTGTAGTTTGCTTTTAAGTACGCTGTTTTGTACGCAAACATTCCATAGCTTGCTGCATGTGCTTTGTTGAATCCATATGCGGCAAACGGTTCGATTTTTTTCCAGAGATCATCAATCTTTGTTTTTGGTAGTCCACCATACTCTTTACATCCTTTGTAAAATTTGTCTTTTTGTTCTGCCATTTCTTTTGGAATCTTTTTCCCCATGGCTTTGCGGAATTTATCTGCTTCTGCCCAATCGTATCCAGCAAGGGTGATCGCGGTCATAAGCACGTCGTCTTGATACACCAGAAGTCCATATGATGCTTCGAGGATATCTCGGAGTCGTGGGTCGGGATATTCAATCAATGCAGGGTCTTCTTTGCGTCGAATATACTCAGGAATCACTTCCATCGGTCCTGGGCGGTATAGTGCAACCATTGCCATTAAATCTTCGACTTTGGTTGGGCGAAGTTCTTTAATGTATCGTGTCATTCCATCTCCTGCCATTTGAAAGACACCCACTGTTTCTCCCTTTGAAAGCATTTTGAATACTTTTTTATCGTCGAGAGGAATAATATCCATATCTACTTTGATCCCGCGAATTTTTTCGATACGTTCAACGGCGCCAGAAATAAATTGCAAATTTCGAATACCCAACATATCAAACTTGGGGAGATTCACCACACCGTCACGTCCTCCAGAGAACATATCGTACTGGGTAATGATCTTATCTTCGCCTTTTGGATCGTATTGAATTGGGGTGTAATCGGTGATGTCTGGTGTAGGAGCAATGATGACTCCTGCTGCGTGGATTGAAATATGTCGCACATTCCCTTCAATTTTTTTTGCCATGTCGATGATTTCTTTTGTTGCGCGGTCGGATTCATAGAGCGCTTTTAATTCAGGAACGATATCGATTGCGTGATCGATTGTCATTGGGAATCCTTGACTCCCCATTGGGATGAGTTTGGCAATTGTGTCTCCCGTTGTGTAGGGGTATCCAAGTGCACGAGCAACATCTCGAACACTTCCGCGCGCAGCCATTGTTCCAAATGTACAAATTTGAGCCACTGCTCCTATTCCATATTTTTCTTTGATGTATTCAATAAGGTCATCACGACGATCGTCAGCAATATCAAGATCGATATCGGGAATACCTGGACGCAATGGATTCAAAAATCGTTCAAAAGGAAGTTTGTATTTGATCGGATCGACGTCAGTAATGCCACAAAGATACGATACGAGAGAACCTGCGGCACTTCCTCGAGTATTGGTATAAATACCCATGCGTCGTGCGGCGCGAACAATGTCTGCTTCAACGAGGAAGTATGAAGAGAACCCTTTTTGTTTAATAATGTCTAATTCAAAATTAATACGGGTCATCACTAGTTCATTAATTTCGTAGTTTCGTTCGATGAGGCCAGTTTCAACTGATTTCTTGAGCTCTTCGTCGTATGTTGACCCTTCAGGAATTTGATAGGTAGGGAATTTCCATGGTGAAAGTTCAATCTCAATATCAATCATTTCTGCAACCTTCAGTGTATTTTCTACTGCACCTGGAATATCTTTAAATATAATGTGTGCTTCTTCTGGGCTAATGAATGAGTAGTTGCCTGCTTTCATCGATATTTTGCTATTCCCGACTTCACTTCCTGTATTGATTGCGACAAGTGTATCCTGTGCGTCTTTGTCATCGATATGAAGATAGTGGGAATCCCATGTACCAACAAGTGGGAGATTGAGGTCTTGTGCAATTGTAATGATTGTCGGGATGAGCGGTGTGTACCATTGGACTTCTTCGTGGTTCATGACCTCGACAAACACATGTTCTTTGCCAAATGTCTCTACATAGAACTGAAGCAATGCTTTTGCTTCGTCAATATTGCCACTTTTGACGTGGTGGATAAACCGACTTCCAGGACACCCCGACAGGCAAATAATCCCTTCGGCGTGTTCTTGAAGGAGCGCTTCATCCATCCGTGGTTTGTAGTAATACCCTTCAATGTGCGCCTTTGAAACAAGCTTCATGAGGTTTTTATACCCGACATTATTTTTTGCAAGGAGTGTAAGGTGATATCGTTTGTTATCAATGCCCGGTTCTTTATCAAAACGTGTTCGTTCTGCCATGTAGGCTTCGACGCCGATGATCGGTTTGATGTCTGCTTTTTTGCACTCTTGATAGAATTCGATTGCTCCGTAGAGTGCACCATGATCGGTTAGTGCAATTGCCGGCATGCCGAGCTCCTTTGCTCGCGCGACGAGTTCGGGCACTTTTGAGAGACCATCAAGGAGAGAGTAGTGCGAATGGGTGTGGAGATGGACGAATGACATTGCAAGAGTATAGCAGTCAGTCAGAACCTCTGTTATATTGACAAGAGTATGACAAAACCGCCCAAAAAATTAGTATGGATTATTGGCATTGATGAAGTGGGAAGAGGTCCACTTGCGGGCCCTGTGTATGTATGTGCCTGCGCGATGAGGGGTACTGACTATAAAAAAATGTCCGCCAGCTGGCGGGCGGAAGGATTGAATGATTCAAAAAAGATGACAGTAAAGGCACGAGAAAAATGGTATAAGAAAGCACACGAATTAAAACAACAAGGAAAGGTACGTTTTGCAATTGGAAAGTGCACAGCAAAAGACATTGATACAAAAGGCACTGCTGTTGCAATTAAACAATGCATCACAGAAGCGCTCGCAATACTCGCGCTTGACCCAAAAAAAACACGAGTAGAGCTTGATGGGGGATTGAAAGCTCCGATCATATACAAGAATCAGGGAACGTATGTTAAGGGCGACCAAAAACGAAAAATTATTTCTCTGGCTTCAGTGATTGCAAAAGTATCTCGAGATGCGTATATGGTCCGACTTCACAAGAAATATTTGCAGTATGGATGGGGTCAAAATAAAGGCTACGGCACTGCCACCCATCGAAAAGCAATCAAACACTATGGAACAACTATTTTTCACCGGAAAACGTTCCTTACGAAAATTATTGACAAATAGTGATATATTTGTATAATAGAGACAAACAAAAATTAAGATAAAATGAAAAAAATACTAATGTTTCTGACAATGCTTTTTGCTGTATGTATCACAGCAAATGCACAATTTTTTAGTAAGAAAATTAAAAACGATGTCGTAGGTGATAGCGGGTATCTCCGGCATGTTCCAGACTCAATCACAATAAAAAGAAGCGATGGAACGTTATTCTATTTTTATTATGATTTGAAATCCAAAGTTTTATTCATAACACAGCAAGACAGCCTATATCGAAAATTCGTAAATCATCAGATGATATCAGATAGTAATACGATATATCTTGATGGCCCGATTATTGACCCCTTCACACTTTTTGATAAAAATGATCTTGAAGCCAAAGCTCAAAAAATAGGAATTGCACTTAATGGTTACAAAGTATGCCGATTGATGAACTGGGAGTTATTAGATGTAAATATTGTTCCAAAGAGGGAGTTTATCTATAAACCTCCTGGGCAGTAAGCAAAAATCATTACACTATCAGCGGTTTCCTAAATGGGAACCGTTGTTTTTTTATAACAAGAAAAGAATGAGAAGTACCCCTAATGCAATCCGATACCACCCAAACCACGCGAGTGGTTTTTTTGTCATGAGACGAAGCATGGTGCGCATCGTAAAGAATGCAACTACAAATGAAACAATAGTGCCAAATGCAAGGAGTTCCCACTGGTGTATTGAGAGGGAGGGAATGTGGCGCAACTCAACAACGCTTGCACCAAAAATAGTTGGAATTGCTAATAGAAAAGAAAAACTCACAATCATCTCTCGTGGAATGCGAGCGTATGTTCCTCCGATGAGTGTTGCTCCTGAGCGAGAAATCCCTGGGATAATTGCAACGATTTGTGATAGACCGATGATGAATGCTTCTTTGTAGGAAATACTTTCAATCGGTCGAGTGATTGTGTCGATAGGGCGCATAATAAGAAAAATGATTCCTCCAAGAATGAGTGCCAATGCGATAATGATTGGTGTAGAAAAAAGGGTGTGGAGTGCATGGGCAAACAAAAGTCCTGCAATTGCACTTGGAATAAATGCAACGATAAGTTTTGGGATCAGTACAAGGTTGTTCCAGACGGTTTTCCAAAAAAAGAGTACTGCAGCGAGCATTGCTCCGCTTTGAATCACAACGGTAAGTGTTTCTAAAAATACGGTCTGACGCATACCGAGGATTTTTTCAGCGATGAGGAGGTGGGCAGTTGAAGAGACCGGAATAAATTCAGTAAGACCTTCAACAATTCCAAGTAATAGTGTGTGTATTAGTGCCATATAAGTAAGTACCCCGCTAGTATACCAGCAGTTTCAGCTCGTAGGGTAGTAGGAGCGAGGCGCAGGCCTGTTGCGCCTCGCTCAGTAAGTAGTACACGTTCATCTTCAGTGAGTCCTCCTTCAGGACCACAAATGTACAAAAGAGATTTTTGTGAAGATGGCAGGGTGGTGCTTCCGTTTATGTCGCAGACGATTATCGGGAGCGTTGTTGTTGAAAGAAG
>Ga0214923_10003994_pt1 | contig 18170 bp, 17 predicted proteins | sample LL1510_MetaG_FD_177993 | JGI IMG/M metagenome (GOLD analysis project Ga0214923, IMG submission 177993) | Freshwater microbial communities from Lake Lanier, Atlanta, Georgia, United States - LL-1510 | ecosystem: Environmental > Aquatic > Freshwater > Lake | place: USA: Georgia | collected... | reverse complement strand
ATGGGCAGACACTTGGGGACAAGACGGATATATTATGTTAGGCAGAGGTAGTCAATATAATGATGGTGATGGACAATGTGGAATGTTATTACAAGGTTCATATCCTGTTCTATAAAGCAAAATAAAATAATAAAATAAAATAAAAAAATAAAATAAAATAAAAAACAAAATAAAACAAAAATTCATAATGTGTATATCCATACTATGAATTTTTTAATTCGGAAATTAATAGAAAGCGATTATGAAAAATATAGGGTATTGATAAACGGGTTTCGTCCAACCGAATTCACTCATGCCGAGTTTATCAATACATTGACCAACATAAATAAACATAGTGATATATGGATCATTGAAAACGATGACGAGTTTATGGCAACCGGAACAATATTATATGAAACTAAATTTATTCATAATATATGTATATATGCACATATAGAAGATATTTATGTAGATGAAACATACAGGAAACATGGTATCGGCAAATTGTTAGTAGAACATTTAGTCAATGAAGCTAGATCTAAAAAATGCTACAAGGTTATTTTAGATTGTAACGAATCATTGGAATCATTTTATAAAAAATATAATTTCAATAAAAATGGAATTCAGATGGTTATTTACACAGATATTTTTTCTTCTGGTATGTGAAATAAATCGCGTATTTTACTGTCTGAAATATCTTTTGAATATGTATTCACTTTTGGTAAAATTTCAGGTTGTAATAATAATTTTGCAATATCCCCAATCGCCGACGGTGTATAATATACATAAATTTTGTAAAGTTTGACATAATATACCGTGTTTTTACTTAAAGCCGCATCATAAAAATCTTGTATTATTTGACGATATCGTTCTGCCGCAGAAATCGTAAACGATTTTAGATTTACATGAACTTCAAAATAATCGTATTTGTGAATACATTCATCTAATATATTTTGAGTATGTTCTATTATTTTTTGATATATAGATGGATGAGCATACATCTTGAAGATCGGATAATCTATATAAACCTTATTTGTATCTTTTATAAGATAAACCGTCTTTGATATTAATTCTTCAATATTAAATTGTGAACTCACTACTTGTGCACATTCTATTTTTTGTTTTTTTTTGAGAAAAATGTTTTTCGAATTTTCTGAATAATAATTTTTTTTATAATTTTCTAATTGTTGTAATAAATTTGAGTTAGATGAATTTGACATATTATATAAATATAATACATATATTTATATATTTATTTTATTATTTATATTTTTAGAAACTATTTTTATAATACTTTTATTTATTCGGGTATATTATATGACAAAAAAACGGTTTAGCACTAAAAAAAGGGGTAACAAAAAATTGAGACGAAAATCAAGTAAAATGAGAAAAAGTATAAAAGGTGGAAATAATAGAAATCATCAATTTGTTAAAAATATTACAAGTTGCATTCCTCAAGATCCAGAGAATTATTCTGATATTCCTATATCTCAAAGTGGATATAAAGACAATGACGATGATTGGACTAGATTAGCTAAAAATATATATGATCTTGGTCCTATTGAATTTGAATGCAATGGTAAAGATGCTATAATATATGGATCATTTAATGATGAAATTGGCTTCGATTATGGAAGTAAGATAGGAACACTTTATGGAGAAATCGATAACTCACGTCCAGTTATTTTATGGAAAAATGGCAGACAATATACATATGAGCAATCACCACGCAGAACCCCAAATACTTCACATTACCGATCACAATAAATATTGGGATTACCTATTTTTCACTTACTTCTTCTACGACATCGGACAATATACGAACACGCTCTTCCATCAATGTCTTATTCACCTCCATAGTATATGATTGTAAATTTAATACAATATTTTTTAAATTAATGACTTCTTCTGCCAATAATTCACATCTATTGGTTAATTCTTCTAATAAAGGTGATGTTTCTTGATTTTCGGTGTTTGTTGAAATGACGTTATTTGATAATCCAGATGATTTTGTTTCATTCATAAAAGTTTCTACAATAGTTAAACGCTTATCAACAAGTGCAATAACTTGAGGTAATGTTAATCCTACTGCTGGTGTGGGTTGCTGTTGTGTTGAAATTGGTGGCGGAACAGGTGCTTGTAGAGAAGCAGGTGCTCTTCTTTTTCTTGCGGCGGCTACTCCTTGACTCATTTTTAAATGAATTATATAGGTTGTTAGTCAATATTTTCTAAATTGTTTTATAATAATTGTTTTTATTTATTTTTATTCTTATTTCAAATTGTTTTTACTGTTTTGAATTTGTCTTTACTTTTACTCATACTTTTACGTTTTCGTGTATATGATGAACTATATCTACGTTTAGAATACTTCATCGATTGTTTATTCAAAGATCTTGTGGTATATTTTTTGACATAGATTGGATTATTTTCATTATTGTCATTTACATCAATAAAATGAATATATATATCCTTGTTTTTTTCTATAAAATGTAAAAAACCATTCGTTTGCTTATTTTCTTTCATAATGTAAGAAACTCTATCATCGTATGTTTTACTTGTAATGTGTAATTTATTTTCATCAATCTTATCATCTAATTTTGCACCGCCGGTTCCTACTATAAATTGGTCTATTTTTATCTCATCATCTATAACAATTGTTCCATATTGAAATAAATGTAAATCTGCACATAAGTAATAGTAATTACTATTTCGAGACTCGTTATACATAGATCTAAATATATCAATTATTCCATTGGTTGGTTCTATCATTTTATCTATATTATTCTTTTTTTTCCATCCAGTGATTGGATGGTGTCCTATAATTATGATATTAGTATAAAATGTATGTTTCAATTGTTCCAAAACTTCGTTTTTTTGCCATTCTCTTAAACTATTCATATAATCACGATCTTCTTTTTCATTTACCGGTATATTTTTGTGGTATAACATCTTTTTAGTAAAATATTTTTTGTAACAAGATACATATTTATGTGAATCATCTTCATACATACTTGTATCTATCATAATTATAAGTGTATTGTCGCTTAATTTTTCCGTTGTTTGTAAAAGAAGGTCGATCTTCTTTTTTTTACTTAAATTCAATTCTTCATTCAATATAGCGCAGTTCTCTATATCTTCCATTGTATTATCCGGAAAATATATTTCATTTACGTCAACGTTTGTTTCTAAATCATGATTGCCAAGTATCATTTTTATCGGTATATCATGTGGTAAACATTCAAAACCGGATTTCAAATTTTTTAAATTTATTGTTTTTTTTGTATCTTTTTTTTCTTTTGTTTTATCCTTTGTTTTATCGATTGATTTGTCTTTTTTATCTTTCATCGGATAATAATTATCTCCAGCAACAGTAATAAAATTTATTTCATTTTCATCTACATAATTTTGTAAAGATTTCATTACTATTGATAAATCGTTTGTTTCATTTATTTTATCACAATATCCGTTATTCCAACAACCAAAATGTATAAATGATTTTGATCGTGAAATACTTTTCATATATTATATATTGAAAATATCTACGAAAAATTGAAATACAATAATTACTTTTTGTATAAAACATAAAACTTTAAACAAAAATAATGGAAAAAATTACTAAAAAAACAATTGATAAAATGAATCAACTATTACTCGAAAAAAATATTGACAAATTGAATGATACCTTATTGCGTCGTAATAAATACAATATAGACATTTTAGAAAAAAATATACAATATCTCTCTTTGAGAACTTTACTATACACTCAAGATTTAACACCTGATTTTTGTGCAAAGTATATTTTAGACGAAAATTATGCATCATGTATTGAAGATACTTATATTGATTTTGGAGACATATTGAATGCACAAAAACATATTACTAAATCACATTTATTAGATGCGATTCGTAAATTAGAATAAAAACGTATATAAAGCCATTGTTATACTGTTTATAACTATGAAGGTCAAATTAATTAGTTATTCTAAACCAACCGAAGAAGCGCAATCTTTACAAGATGTAGTTGCATATTGCGCTAGAGTATCAAACCCAGCCAATCAGATGAACACCGAAACAAATGAACGTTTGATACGCTATCTAATGAAACATCAACATTGGTCACCATTAGAAATGGTTAGTATTTGTTTGGAAATAGAAACGACTCGCGATATTGCTAGACAAATATTGCGTCATCGTTCTTTTTCATTTCAAGAATTTTCACAACGATATGCTATCGCAGATCTTGGATTTGAACCCAAAGAGGCCAGATTACAAGATCACAAAAATCGTCAGAACAGTTTAGAAACCGATAATATTCAGTTACAAGAAGACTGGAAAAAACAACAAGAAAATGTTACAGATGCGGCTCAAATTGCATATAAATGGGCGATTGATAATGGAATTGCCAAAGAACAAGCCAGATCCGTATTACCTGAAGGTATGACTATTTCACGCATGTATATGAATGGAACATTGCGTTCATGGGTGCATTATATTCAATTGCGCACAGAGGCAGGAACCCAAAAAGAACATCGTGATGTTGCGAATGCATGTGCTATCGCGATTCAACCCATATTTCCAATGATTATGGAATTTGTGAGTAAATAAAAACATATTTAGAAGTTTTTTCTGTTTTTATTTTTTATTTTCAAATACTTTTCAAGCAACTAATTTCTAATGATTGCTATATAGAATAATGGATACTAGTTTACAGGAAATTGGTGGAGATTCATTAAAAAAAACCTTTTTCTCTCATGTATTTTCTACGACAGAAGAAGGAAAAGCCGAAATATTTAATGCGATTCAATATTCATCTTTAGGAGTAATTCCGATTATTATGTTAAATAAATTAATTCAACGATTTATTCCAGAAGCCGATACCGAAAAATCCAGTTTAGAAATTTTAGTCGAAATATTTTTACAATTAATTATCATGTTTTGTGGAATTATAGTGATTCATCGTATCATTACCTATATTCCAACATATAGTGGGTTTACTTATGACAATTTAGTATTAACGAATGTAATATTGGCTTTCTTAATTATTGTTTTGAGCATACAAACCAAATTAGGCATCAAAGTAAATATCCTCGTTGATCGTATTAACGAATTATGGAATGGACCTTCCGGCGAAAATGCTAAAGCAAATGTTAAAAAAAATGTGAGAATTAACAGTTCCACATCAAACCATTCTCCTAGTCAAGCTGACTATTTAGACAATTCAAACGTCCAGAGTGGCGTATTTCCACCAGCACCAGTTGCAACTGCCAGACCACGCATATCTGAAAATTATGACAACATGATGCACGGAACCGGAATGAGTGCACCTTCACAAGATTATGCATCCATGATGGGTCCAATGCCAGCAAACGGGGTATTGGGCGGAGCCTTTGGATCCGCATTTTAGCAAATTTATCATTTATTATAATAGTATATAATATACACTATTATGAAGACAAAGACAATGAAAAAGCACCGATGGTCAATGAAATACAAAAAAAGCATAAATTGCAAGAGACCGAAGGGGTTTTCTCAAAAACAATATTGTAAATATGGAAGAAAAACAAAAAAATCAAAATAAGTAAAAACAAATAATAAAAGAAAAAACAATAATAAATAGAATAATTTATTTATTATTATAATGAAAATTTCCATTTGTATTTACGCATCTACTACAAATGATAGAAGTATACAAGAAATACGTAAAGTAAATGAAACATGGGGACACGATTCATTATGTAAAGAAAAAGGTATAAACATATCATTTATATTAAATAAACCTCATCCAGAATTTACAGATTCGAAATACATATATTTAGACGAAATCGCAGATGAAAATGGCGAAAATATTCCAATGAATTATCATGGTATAAAACACATTTATGATGAGCAATCTCCAGATTTTGTTTTCATATGCTCAACGGATACATATATTAATATTCCCAAACTGTTGGATTATTTAGAACCATTTGATCCAAATAACAAATTATACATTGGCGGTCATGGAAATTTTAGAGAATTGGGGGATGATCGTATTTATTTTCACGATGCAGGGGGTATTATTATATCAAGAGGGTGTTTTGATAAATTAAACCCATTATTACAAAGCATGTTTATCGATTGGAAAAAAACATGTGAAAAAACGAATAACTTTTGGATGATAAACGCATGGGACGTTGCAATTGCATATTATCTGCAATTACCTCAATACGAAATTAATGCGATGATTGTTAAAAAGAAAGACGGATTTTTTGGATGCAATCATGAAGGTAAAAATCACAATTATTATTACGGATTTAAATGCTGCGGAGATAATTTACATATAAATAAAGCAATCGTATGTCGTAACATGTTATTAACAGATTTTGACGATTTTACGAATAAACTGAACGAAAATAATTATTATATTAAAAAACCATCATCTTATTCGGGAGACTATAATATTAAAAAATATATTGATGGCGTTTTTTATATCAATTTAGATAAACGAACTGATAGACGTGCTGAAATCGAGTTTGAATTGAATAAAATGAATATTCCTCACGAAAGATTTCCGGCAATTGCAACACCGGGACGGGGTATATTAGGATGTGGGTTATCACATTTATCTGTTTATAAACTAGCAAAAGAGAGAGGTTATAAAAATGTATTGATATTCGAAGATGATTTTACATTTATAATTTCAAAAAACGAATTATACGAATTATTGGAAAAACTTTTTACAGAAAATGTAGACTTTGATGTTTGTATGTTAGGTTATCTATTGAACTCATCCGAAGATTGCGACCAATATCCATTTTTAAAAATAGTAAAAGAAGCCCAAACTGCTTCCGCTTACATAGTAAACGAAAAATTTTACGATAAACTAATCGAATTATATGAATGGGCCATGCCTTTATTAGATTCTACTGGAAGTCATTGGATATATGCAAATGATCAGGTTTGGAAACGATTGCAACCTGAATCAAAATGGTATTGTTTCAGTGAGAGGATTGGTATACAAAGTGACGGATTTAGTGATAATGCAAATTGTTATCAAACATATAATTGTTAACTCCTCAAACAATTACACGTTTCGTCATTTTTATTTGACTATAGAATATCAACAATGTTGTTGCTATCCACAGTATAAATATCCAGGATTTTCCTCGATATTTATATTTTATTGTTTTTTGGATCTACATAAATAGGTATATCATGTTTCTTTAATATCTCTTCATATTTATTTAATGCAGTTTGTATGTTGTATCTTTTTGTTAAATTTGGTGTTGTCATGTAATAACATAAACTGGTTAATTCTTTAATAAATGATTTTTTAAATAGATGTCTACACGAATTCACCAATAAGAAAAAAGCAATACCTAATCCATATAAATCAAGTGTTTCTAATGATTTATTTATAAAATTTTCGTAACCATCTTTTGTGATATTTTCTTGTAACATAATATGATAATCATTTAAATATAAATCTATCATTTTGTTTTTTATAGTTTCACTCACATGATCTGGTATAATATATGAAAATAGAATGCTCATTGCTAATGAACATTTATCATTTTCGCCATTTTTCAAATTATTTACAATCGTGTCAAATACCATTTTTTTTTCACTTTGACTTAATTTTGAAAATTCCATATATTTATTATAATTTATATAATTTATTTCTAGTGGATACGACCAATGGTATTTAGATAACCAGTTGTCCGATTTAAGTGAGGAATCTTTAACATCTTGTTTGAATGTAGTAAATCCAAAATCTATGAAATTAATATGGTTGTTTTGTTTGTTGTATAATATATTTTGTGGTTTCATGTCATGATGAATTATATTGTTTTTATATAAAAATTGTATACCTTGAAATAACCTATGCGCTTTACCAAGAAATTTCTTAACTATATCTTTATTTTCTTTTGTTTTTTTCATTTTGTTAAACTCTTGTGATAGTATATCTAAATTTTCTCCACCATAATCCATTATCAATAAAGACTCATTGTTTATATTTTTTAATAATTCGTATCCTTGTTCACATTTACTAATTGCGTTTAAATTATTTTCTGACTGTCTCACACTGCACATAACTGGCTTTCCTAAAAAAAAACCATTTTCTTTGTCTATATTTGCAATAATATTATATTCTTTCATTTCATTTTCAGCTTCTTCGGTTGATAAAATTTTTGATATTTTATTTTTGTAATTCACCCTACCATGTTTTTTATCGCATTTTAAACTTGGTTTATGCACGCAGCCGTATGAACCTTCACCTATAACCTTTCTATTTTTTATACTTCTTTGCGATAATATCTCGTGTATAATTTTTTTTTCACTTTTAGTTCGAGTTTTATTTGTTTTAGCTTTACTGGTTCTACCTCTTTTTTTAGTTTTACTTATCGTTTTTTTTAAAGTAATACCTTTTTTTATTTCCATTATTTTACTAAAATATAACTATATATTTTTTGGTGGTAATACCGACATACTATCTAACATTTCCATTTTTTTCATAGACTTTTCAAAATTATTTTGTTTGTCTAAATTGGAAAATAAATAATCTGTATTTGGACTCATCTCATTTTTTTTTATTTGTTTGTATACTTCATCTATATTGTCTACCACCGATTGAATGATCTCTTTGTCACTTACTAAATCTATATTTGTAGGAACGGGTTCAGTGATTAATGCAACTGCTAAATAAAATAAATACCGGCGTTTTTTACATGATGCGGTAGTATATTTAATACAAAATAATGCTATGACTGCATCCATTATTTTACGTATATATGGATTATTTATTTCATTGCAATAATAATTTATTGCGTCCCACAATATCCATACAACATCATTTTGATATTTATTTTCAACTGGTATCTTTGTTCGACGTTCTGCAAAACATGGTTCTTTTCGCTTTTTACATATATTATCAAATTCGATTACCCATTCATACCAGTAACATGCAGTTGTCATGTTTCTACGTTCTTTGGAAATACCGTATGAAAATTCATTTACTGCTATTAATAATTCTTTGGGATCTTTTGGTAAAAACACGTTTTCGACATAGTGAGTAGATGGTGCCTTTAAACGTTCTGTCATTTGTGTAATATCATATTCTTCCACCTTATTGATTTTGATCGCTTCAAAACTATGTTTTTTATTGGAAATAGTAAGCATACTAATTATTTCCGCGAATAATTTACGCAATTTATCGTTATTACGATATTGCAATTCATTTATATAATTACCTTTTGACATGATGTCTCTAAACATAGAATATCTCATCTCTAAATAAATAATGAGTTTTGGATTTCCTAAATGTATATATTTTCCTATATAATTCAATATACATTCCCATGCATCCATGTAATGTCCCGCACATATTAACTCGGCACACCAATAACATGCTGGTTCTATTTTACCTTTTAACATTGAATCCTTGAATGACTTTTTCACTTCTGAATTTTTATAATTTGAAAATGAAAAACCTTTGAAATCACCTGGTTGACGCATATCGTTGATATCGGTCATTCAAAATACTCTTTATACCATACAAAGAGTATTTATATCGATATAATTACGAATTTTTCAATATTTTTATTTATATTTATATTTATAACCATATAAAATAATTATTATAAACTCATAATATATAATGCTTCATATTTTCACATTAGGCAATAACGTAAATGAAATGGAATGTTTAAAACGCTCCGCTACAAAACAAAATGTTAATATTAATTATATATTATTTGATCAATGGAATGGATATGTTGATAAAATTATTCATATGAAAAACGCAATTCGTGATATTCCAGATAACGATATTGTATGTTTTATTGATGCATATGATGTATTGTTGTTTTCGGATGAAAATGAAATTTTAGAAAAATTTAAAGAATATAATTGCGAACTATTGTTAAGTGGTGAACTAAATTGTTATCCTGGTGAAAACATCCATCGTTATAATAATTTATATTCAAAACTTGAGCTAGATAAAATGACAAACTTTAGATATGTAAATTCGGGTGGATATATTGGATATAAACATGCAATTCAATCGTTGTATGATTGGAAATCGATTGACGAAATACAGGAAATAAGTAAATTAGGCGGAGATCAAAATTATTTCACTGAATATTTTTTGAATCACGGTCATGACAAAGAAAAGGTAAAAATAGATATATTTCAACATATTTTCCAAAGCATGTATAAAATACATTTTGAAGGCATTGAATTTGTCAACGGTCGTTTATATAATAATGTTTTAAAAGTTAAACCTTGTTTTGTTCATTTCAATGGTTATGGCGGATATTATTACCAAATATATAGAGACATATATCGCGAAGATATCCGTCAATTTTTTTTGAGAAAAATAGACGAAAGTAAAGATGGTGGCGTTCATAATTTAAATGGATATAGACCACCTTATCAAGGCCAATTTGCAAATATTGATCAATTGTAAAATTGATTCAGTCAATATAATATATATTATATCATATACATTATATAAATTTTGAAAATATGTTTTACCGGTTAGTATGTTTATTGATATTTACTAATAGAATGATTCCGGATTATACCAATTTACGTAGCCCATATATTACCTTTGCCGATAAAATCATGGATACGGTCCATACATACTATTATAACGAATATTTCAATAAAATTTTGAAAAATAACGTCGAAAAGTTAGTAATGGTAACTGCGATTGCATACGACAGTTGCAATAAATATTCTGATAAAAAAATAAATGGGTCTAATGATTTTTTCAAAAATAAAATGCAAGATGTTGAAATATATATATCCAAAATGGTTGCCACATTTGATAATACGAGTATTGAATATAAACCGGCACCTTTCAATGTCGTTGATTTGTATTATGGAACGAATTTACGAAATGAAGAAACATTGACACAATCATATACATTTGATAAATGCATGGTATATAATTATAATTATGATAAATGTAATATTGATATTGATATTGTTTTGTAGGATCATGATTTACTGATTCAATGCATTGTATATACAAATATAATATCTTCTTTCATTTTTTTCTATCCATTCGTCATAATTTCGCAGATTTGCAGATAAGAATTGTTCTAGTAAAATAGACGGTTTATTTTCTTCACCCCCCTTACACCAACGTATATAGTATAATTTACCTAAACATGGATTATGAATAGTTCCATTATCCGTATTATTTATCTCTGTCGGAAAGTTTGTATTATCGTTCAAATGTAAACAGTAACGCTTTTCTAAATCATATGGCGTAAATTTCGAATACATATCATCACACTTTTCTCGTAATATAGATAGTTCCATTGCTATGTTATTGTATATTAGTTAGAATAAAAAAAGTTTTCCATATATCAATTTTATGTCCTCATTCTATTTTATTCGGTTATGATTCTTGGCACAATATTAATTGTTTGAAGTTCTTGTGACAATAATTTATATGCATATGGAATATCTACTTTGGCAAAATCTGTCATATTTTGACACGTATTGCATTTATGAATACTGAAATCTGCAGCGGCTGCCGCATATTTACTGTTATTACCATCATTATATGATGCCATCATACCACATTTCTTACATACATATACACTATATTTATCTGATACATCATACAATCTTTCTCTACAGAATTTGGACATACCATGCGCTATCATTACATCACGTTCCATCTCACCGATTCTGAAACCACCATCCCTACTACGACCTTCGGCCGGCTGACGAGTTAAATTCACCATTGGTCCTATCGAACGACTGTGTTGTTTATCACTTACCATATGTTTCAATCGCTGATAAAATACCGGTCCAATAAATATACTTGTCTCCAATTGTTCTCCCGTTAATCCATTATACATGACTTCATTTCCATAACTTTCGTAACCCAATTTCTGCAATTCCTGTATAATTGTTTTTACGTCCAAATTTCCAAAACTGGTTCCATCTCCAAACATACCTAATTCTAATAATACTTTTCCTAATAAGGTTTCCTTCAATTGGGCAATTGTCATACGCGATGGAATTGCATGTGGATTGATAATAATATCTGGTCTCAATCCTTCCTTTGTAAATGGCATATCACATTCGGGTATAATGTTACCACAAGTGCCTTTCTGCCCGTGTCTACTTGAAAACTTGTCTCCATATGTGGGTTTTCTTAAAATACGAACACGGACTTTGGCAAAATTATATCCATCTCCATTTCGACCTGTATAATTTTTATCAATATATGTTTCTTCTGTCGTGCGGAACGTTTTGCTTTGATCTTCATATTTAATTGTTTTTGTTGGATCATTACGATTTTCTTTGATTGGAATGATTTTAGCGATAATTACGTCGCGATTTTCAACCAAATTATTTTCCGGAATAAACCCATGATTATTCAACTTTTCGTAATTTCCGAATTTGATTCCTTTGGTCTTCGTTTTGTCTGGTTTGCATCGAATAATTTCATCCCGAATAATGTTTTTATCTTCATCCTTTTCCGTATGATATATCGTCGCCATAAATAGGCCGCGATCAATCGAACCTTTATTTACTAACACACTATCTTCCTGATTATAACCCGTATGTGTCATAATCGCAACGTGAATCTGACAACCTGATGGAATTTGATTCAATTGTATAAAATTCATTACACGCGTTTCGACCAATGGTCTGGACGGATAAGATAATACATATGCAGTTTTATCCATACGATGATCATAATTTGTAGAATACACGCCGATTGCCTGCTTTGCCATCGCGCATTGGTATGTATTGCGCGGAGCTTGATTATGTTCCGGGAAAGGAATACATGATGCCAATACCCCAAATATTGTGCTCGGATGTATCTCGCAATGTGTATAATTAATTTTCATGTGATCTTCTTGTAAATATGCATTTTTCGCCTTCATTGCAATAAGAGAATGATTTTGTTCTTCTGGATCAATATATTCAATGACCGATTCGTCTATTTTACATGATGTCAGTAGATCATTCCACCCAATTTCTTTATTTTTCAATTTTTCTATTATTTCGTGTGTTAGTAATGCTTTGTTATCTCTAACACGTAACACGGGTCTTGTCAAACGCCCGCCATCATTACATATACGTATTTCCATTAGTTTATAATCAAATATAATCGATGTATAAATGTTGATTATACCCTTGTATTTTTTATTTTTCATTTCATTATATAATTCGGTAGCATTATCTGAAACGCCTACCCAACATCCGTTTATAAATACCTTCACCTTGTTATATAGATTATCTGGACTACACGTATCTACTGGCATAATATATGGTTGCACATATTCATATAATGACGAACTGTTTGTAGGAATTGTAATATGTCCCATATAACTGATGTTCTTGACTACACCAATCGACTGACCCTCCGGAGTTTCTGCTGGGCAATTATGGGTAACAAATGAAGATGCAACAAACGAATGATTATCACTTCTCGTCGTAAAATCGTAAACCATTTCGGGTTCAATTTCTTTGATAGATAATATTGGAACACTTACGCATCCATTTTGTAATCGTTCATAACATTTATCTTCATTTGATGTGTGATGCATAATAACTTTATCATTTACATGCAAATCTTCCAGATTTTTCCATTCATATTTACCACCATTGTTGATGAGGAATGGATGATTGGCAGTTGCCTTGATTTTTCTTCCACTAATAGTGGTGATTTCAAATAATTTATCTGGCATTTTACTAAAGAAGGAATGAATATCGGAAGGCTCATCCAATAACGTTTCCGGATTTACCGTAGTGACTCTATCCCCGTCCTTCATATCTTTTATTTTTTTGATAGTTGAACGGTCAGATAGTAATACTTCAGTGTCTCCAGTTAAACATAAGAAGCCCCATGTCGTGTTGTGTAATTTACGCGGAGCGATCAATTCCCCACTTTTTTCTAGTGGGGTATTTATACGACGCAAATGACTCAAACTGGCTACATACGTCAATCGATTTAACACTTGTGCAACACCTACCTTACTACTATTCGCCTGTTTAATACTGAAATCACCCGTAGATAATGCTCGAGTAATACCATTTTCAATCGTGGTCGATTTCATAATTTTATATATATTTGTCATATTGATAATATTTTCATAATCTTCCGTTGAACGCCAAGAACCATTATTGATTTCGCGCACGACTTGTTTTTGCATTTCCTTGACGAGTTTATTGAAATAATTACGAAATAAATTATTGAGAAGTGTTCCGGTTAATTCAATTCGTTTATTCAGATACGAATCACGATCATCACATGGAATCCATCCCAAACTCGTTTGAATTAATTTGGTAGCCATATATCCCAACATATATATCTTTTGTTGCATCGTTTGGCAATGAGGGAATAAATCATTATTTAATACTTCGAGTGCAAATTCGCGCTTTTTCAATAAACCAGTTTCGCGGTCCATATTGAATGGCGTATAAGCTACAAACGATGTAATATGACGCAATGCATCTTCTTGGGTTAAATATTTATTCGCATCAATAATAGATGCCTGTAATGATTTTAATAATTCAATTGACTTGCTTTCTTCGATATTTAATAATATATGTTCACATATCGATTTATCACTAATAATACCCAATGCACGGAATACAACGAATAATTCAATTGGTTGTTTAATGCGCGGAATCGTCACATAAATACCATTGCCGAATCCGTTATTTTTACTGGCGATCATCATTTCGATTTGTTTTGGAGAAATACATTTATAATCAGGAATTGATTTAATTTCGGCAAACCAGTTCCATTTCGTTGTATTTTTTCCATCGAAACAATATACGCGATTTTCGGCGGCACGTTCTTGACCCAATACCGTTTTTTCCGAACCTTTTATTACAAAATAACCGCCACAGTCCATTTTACATTCGCCCGTTATATTTGATTGAATATGTTTGTTTTGGGTTAATACGCAAATTGACGATTTAATCATGATCGGCATTTTCCCAATATTAATTTTAGGCAATACTTTCTCGATGACCTTTGGAGTTTCCATACTATCCGTGTTTCGAACAACATATTTCATATGGACATCAACTGTCATATTTGCCGCATATGTGAAATTTCGGAGTTTTGCTTCTTGTGGTAACATCATTTTAGTCGCTCCATTATTTTCGTGAATTTGAGGCGGATATAATTTGAAATTTTCAAAAGATACAAATACCTCCAAGAAATATTGTCCACGATCTTCAACAAAATCGTTTTCAGATCGAATATTGACTGGATTAAACATTTGAATTGTTCGTTGCACCTGATAATTTATAAAATGGTTATATGATTCAATTTGGTGTCTTACTAATCGTTCCAAGTGTTGACCATGAAAATATGATTCGATTAAATGATATGGTTCTTCTATGTATTCACCCAAATGCTCCAATACCTGTTTTCCCTCCGTGTTTACATTTTTTTCGATTTCTTTTTTTAATTTTTCTAATTCGACTTCATCCTTTACGATTTTTTTAATTACATCCGTTGACGATGTGGTTTCATCAAAATTATTTTGAGATTCTGATATCTTCGGTGGATTTTTTTTAGGTCTTTTTATAGAAATCATCTTCATAGAAGAAGATTTCATAGTAGCGGCATCACACGACATCATTGGTTGGGTGGATTGATTCATTATTGTATAAAGTATTATACGTAAGTGTGTCAATATATTATTACGTTCAATTTTCTATATCCTTTTCAAAAAATATAAAGCATATTTGTATTTATTTTTGATTATAAAAATATATAAATATTTATAACATTGAGATGGGGTGTGTTTTATAATATTATATTTCAAAATAAAAAATATGCATTGGTCAGTAAGAGGCCCAAAAAACACCTTTTGCAAGATTCATTCGCCGATTTTGATTTTGGACATTTTTATTTTTCCAAAAATGTCCAAAATGGCAAAACCCCTCTTAAAAAAGGGCAAAAAACGTGTTTTAGACCATGTCGCTGCATAAGCCAGAAAAAATCGTTCAAATTTTGTCTGCATAATTTTTTTTATTTTTTCGAAAAACCATTTAGGCATTTTTTATGATAGTATTTTATACGAAGTAAAAAATGCCAAAAAATGCCGAAAATGCCGAAAAATTTATTTGCGAAAAATGCAACTTTATATGCAGCAAAAAAAGTAATTTCAATTCTCATCTCTCCACACTGAAACATCAAATACGAACATCGACGAAGGTACCGACGAACGAAAAAAATGCCGAATCGAAAAAACATGAGTGTCCATGTGGTAAATCCTATATGCATTCATCGAGTCTATGGAATCATCGAAAAAAATGTTTTGCGGAATATGCAGTTGAGATATTGAATAAAGACCGTGTGGAAAATAATATACCACCTATCCAACCGGTCACTACAATATCATCTCCGATCCAACCTACCACCGAAACAGGAGAATTAACCAAAATAATATTGGAATTAGTGAGAGATAATAAAGATTTCAAAAATATGTTGATAGAACAGCATAAAACAATGATAGAATTGGCCCAAAAACCGACGATTACAAATACCGCAAACAGTCACAATACAAATTCGAATAATAAACAGTTTAATTTGAATTTCTTCCTGAATGAACAATGCAAGAATGCAATCAATTTGAATGAATTTGTAGAGAATGTGAAATTGGGGTTTAATGAATTAGAGAATGTGGCAGATATGGGATATGTGGACGGAGTGACCCAAATTTTTATGAATGGATTAAAAGAATTAGATATATATAATCGTCCTCTCCATTGCACCGATATTAAACGGGAGATAATGCATGTAAGAGAAAATAATATGTGGGTAAAAGATACACCGGATCAGGCGAAAATAAAATCGGCAATTCGACGAATTGCTTTTCGAAATATACAACAAATCAGCGAATGGAATAAACAACATCCGGATAGCGAGATACTGGATACTCCTGATTTCGATCGATCGTTCCAAATTATGAAACAGTCTTTGGGAGATACATGTCCAGGAGGAGTTGAGAGAAACAACGATAAAATCGCCAAAAATATAATAAAAGCGGTTTATGTAGACAAACAATCAATCGTGATACCAAATAATATAGAAATATAGAGAAAAAACATAATAAACAATATATTCTATATTATTTATTATGTCAACGAATAAAAAATCATTTATAGATTGTTTAGATAGTTTCAAAGAAAAACCAGAACTTAATTATTATGATATTTTGAATGTATTAAATTTATCCAATATACACTATCTTGAAAATAAATATTATAAACCGGAATATACTGGCATATCTATGCCATATCATATACCTCCTAGTAAAATAAAATCTAATTCTAATAAAACAATACACCAAGATCCGTCACACGATCCTTTATATTATTCTATATTATCTCAATACCAATGGAATACTAGTAATAGCGACAACGATTCAAAAGATGACTACGCATTATGGCAAAAAAAACACGAAGTAAATATTCAAATACCTGTAAATCCAAAACAAAAAATAAACATTGATGCATCTGTAAATAATTTAGGCGATTTAATTGATATTATTGAAAAAAATAAATATAGTGAAGAAAATGAATATAACATAGACCTAAAATCTCTATCTGAAATCAAACCCGAATTAGAAAAATTAAACAATATGATAGGTATGCAAGAATTAAAAACGTCAATATTAAATCAACTCCTTTATTTTATGCAAGAATTGCACATTACAAATAAAGAAAGCGATTTCAAACATACCGTATTATTTGGCCCACCGGGAACAGGAAAAACCGAAATAGCAAAAATCGTCGGTGTAATGTATTCAAAATTGGGTATTTTGAAAAATAATGTATTCAAAAAAGTTACACGTAACGATTTGGTTGCAGGTTATTTGGGGCAAACTGCCATAAAAACTAAAAAGGTAATTGACGAATGTTTGGGTGGAGTATTATTTATAGACGAGGCATATGCTTTAGCAAATAATTACCAAGAAGATTCTTATTCCAAAGAATGTATAGATACTCTTTGTGAAGCATTAAGTGATCATAAGGATGATTTAATGGTAATTATCGCCGGTTATGAAGACGATTTAAATAATTCGTTTTTCAAAGCGAATAAGGGGATGGAGTCTAGATTTATATGGAGATTCAATATAAATAATTATAATTCAAAAGAACTGATGGACATATTTAAAAAGAAAATACACGATACCGATTGGACATTTGAT
>Ga0214923_10003993_pt1 | contig 18173 bp, 16 predicted proteins | sample LL1510_MetaG_FD_177993 | JGI IMG/M metagenome (GOLD analysis project Ga0214923, IMG submission 177993) | Freshwater microbial communities from Lake Lanier, Atlanta, Georgia, United States - LL-1510 | ecosystem: Environmental > Aquatic > Freshwater > Lake | place: USA: Georgia | collected... | reverse complement strand
TTTTATAGTTTTATAGTTTTATAGTTTTATAGTTTTATAGTTTTATAGTTTTATAGTTTTATAGTTTTATAGTTTTATAGTTTTATAGTTTTATAGTTTTATAGTTTTATAGTTTTATAGTTTTATAGTTTTATTTACAATAATGCGAATTGTATTGATTATTTACCATAATAAATTTAGTATTATGTGCTAAATCTTGTAAATTAGCACTATTTGTATAGGTACACGCACTTCTTAGTCCTCCTAGATAATTTTCAATAGTATTTTTTAAAGCACCTCTATAAGGAACTTTCAGTTCTCGTCCTTCTGAACTTCTATAGTTAGTATTATTGTTTGCAGCATAGTTATTTTTCATAGCATAACTCGAACTCATACCGTAAAACAACTTTTTTAATTCCCCTGTTTTTTCATCGCTAACAATTTCTCCAGGATTCTCATCGTGTCCCGCAAATGCTCCTCCAATCATTACAAAATCAGCACCGGCTCCAAACGCTTTTGCCAAATCACCCGGACATGTAATACCTCCATCACTTAATACAAACGCTTTTTTTATAGTATTATTGTCATATTCATAACTTATATTAAAATTAGATGCATTATAATTATAACATTCTTCAACGCATTCTAATATACAACTAAGTTGTGGCATCCCTATTCCTGTTTGAATTCGAGTAGTGCACGCGCTTCCTCCGCCAATGCCGACTTTATGTATATCAATTTCTAGGTCATTTAGCATATTTACCCCTTCATATGTGCATACATTTCCGGCAACAATAATTTTTTTTGGATATTTACTTCTTAATACTTTACAAAATTCATTAAATTTAGAAATATAACCGTTTGCAATATCAATACATATGAACTTACACTCAAAGTTATCTAAAATAGTTTTCAAATTTTTATAATCGTCATCGCTTATGCCTGTAGAAATCATAAAAAAATCGGGGTTTAGTTTAGAATCACTATTTTCTTTATTATAATTTTGTAAATCTTGTAAGCTATGAAATTTATGAAGAGCAGTAATAATTTTGTAAGTGCTTAATACTTTATATACATCTAATGTTCCAATAGATGTCATATTTGCGGCAACAATAGGAATACCAGTCCAACTTACTCCATTTTGAAAAACAATTGTTTTTTCAAGAACAACTTCTTTTCTACTATTTAAATTCGATTTTTTAGGAAGAATTAGCACATCTTTAAAATCTAAGTATATGTTTGTTGATATAAATTTAGTATCATAAATAGTTTCTGTCATGCTAATTATTTAATAATTTATATGTTTAAATATTTTCAAAATAATATAATATGTTATATTAATATTGCTATATGGCGCCGCCGCCGCGACCTATATATAATAACGATCCATTATTTGGAAGTACATTAGCAAAAACTTCTTGTCCAGCAAGACGCGATATATCTGGTAGTCTTGGCAGCGGTAATGGTCGTGCTGTAGCATCTCCTTATGTAATTCCACAATGTACTGATGCACGTGAGTTTGAATTTACATCAAATCCCGAAGAATCTACTTATGGTTGTTGTGTTGCAGATCCATCTTATAATGAATGTATTGACAATATTCCAGAAGACCAGCAAATGCCTGGAGGAGATGGAGGAGATTATGATATAGGCATTAGCTTATATGATGCCAATGGAGCTAATCCAAGAAAAATATGTCATTCAGCACCTATTAGAAAAAGAACTATAAAACTAGAAGAATTTTTTAAATCAATTGGAATAAGCACGGGCGCAATTATAGGAGTTTCTATTATTGGTGCATGCTATGAATTTTGGCTTAAACATGGAAATAGCGACGTGAACGCCAGTAAGTGTAATAGACTAACATATAGAGATTCCCACGTCAGCATTGTAGATACACCAATAGATTATTCTTTTCCTATAGATGCTAACGCGTGGCCATATAGGAACGATGGCAAATCGTTCGATTGGCCTTATACGATCTTAAACTTTAGCAAAGAAGACGACACAAGTATTAAATGGATAATATTGGTCAAAGCAATATATAAAGCGTTTCAGTTAAATTGGTTACTTATGATTCTTTTTTCAAGAAGATTCATAAGTTGGGTATTAAAATCACTTTCAACGTCATATAAAAGAATAGAAAACCGCTACTTATTAAAAAATTTAGTGTTTTTATTTTTAACAGGTATAATATTTTATGTTATTGCTAAAAGTACTGGAAACACTAACTGGAATATTGGGATAGGTTCAATATTTTATATATTATTACTTTGTGTTGTTTTTGCAATGGTTATTGTATTATTTGTTACTAATGTTTTATTGTATTGGTATAGTTCATGGTATAATAATTTTATTGGTAATGAAACAGAAATTGTAATGGAAGCTGAAAATACATTACTTAATAAAACACTTTACCCTAAAGTAGATGCTAATAGGTGGTGGTTTACTAAACCAAATTTTTGGCGTTTTTTATGTAATATTGGGTTATGTGTATTGGGACTAATAACTATCCCTAGCGCTATTTGCACGGGATTTATTGGTGCTATTGTTGGACTATTTTATATGGTTTGTTCAGTGTTTGGTAATTTATTTTTTGTCCCAATTTATTGGAAGTATGATTGTTTATTTACAATTATAAAAGATCATAGCGAGTTATTAATAATATTGTTTTGCTTAAGTATAATATTATCTTCGGCACAAAATTTAAACTCCACTACAACTATAGTAATAGCACTTCTAGTAGGAATTATTATTTTATATAAAATGTACATTCATTCTGGTAATAATAACACATGATTAATATTATAAATTATAAATTATTAATTATTATGTGTAAATAATATTATAAATTATTAATTATTATGTGTAAATAATATAAAACAATACTATAAAAATGATTATATTATGACAAAAAAAAAATTGGGAAATAAAAAAGAATTACCATTTGTAAGTATATGTACTCCTACATTTAATAGGCGTCCGTTCTGGGAATACGCTATTAAGTGTTTTAACCATCAAGATTATCCAAAAGATAAAATGGAATGGATTATTATTGATGATGGCACAGACAAAATTAAAGATTTAGTATCTAGTATTAGTCAGGTCAAGTATTTTGAATATGACACAAAAATGTCGCTTGGGAAAAAAAGAAATTTGATGCATGAAAAATCTAAAGGGGATATAATTGTATATATGGATGACGATGATTATTATCCGCCAGAGCGCGTTTCGCATGCCGTAAATATGTTATTAACCCATCCAAATGCTTTATGTGCCGGAGCAAGTGAAATATATATTTGGTTCAAACATATTCAAAAAATGTATCAATTTGGACCATATGGACCAAACCATGCGACCGCAGGAACATTTGCCTTTAGGCGTGAAATGTTGCGTGATCATAAGTATGAAGATCACGCGGCTTTAGCCGAGGAAAAAGCATTTTTAAAAAATTATAGTGTTCCTTTTGTTCAATTAGAACCAAAAAAAACAATATTAGTATTTTCACATATTCATAATACTTTTGATAAAAAAAAATTATTAGAACATGGAGAAAATAATTTCCAAAAAACATCATCACGAACGGTGGATGAATTTATTAAAGATAAATCTATAAAAGAATTTTATATGGAAACAATAGACACTTTATTGAAAACATATGAACCGGGCAGTCCTTCAAACAAACCAGATGTATTAAAACAAATGATTGAAATTGAGGAAGAACGAAAAAAAATTATGGAGCAAAATAATGCTTCCGGACAAGGACAAATTATGTTAAATCAGGACGGAAAAGAAATACCTTTATCTAATCAACAAATAGTTAATATAATACAAAATCAACAAGAGCAACTACAAAAACTGGAAAAAGTATTACAAGAGAAAGATAGTTTAATCAAAAATTTGATTACTGAATTAAATAATTATAAATAATTATAAATAAATGTTAATATTATCAAATTGTTTTTTTATATATTTAACATATTATTATATTTAACATATATAATAATATATACTATAATTATGTTTATAACCGGATTATGCGGACCTGCTATAATATATATAGGATTTTCGCTAATACAAATATTTATAGATATTTATAATGGTGTTATGAATGCTGCTTTTTTAAAATTCATAATTATGATAGTATTTACATTAATACTAAATATGCTATGTAATTTAGGATTGTCTATTATTGCTTGGTTATTAGTATTCATACCTATTATTATGATGACTGTTATATCTACCTTGTTATTACAGGTTTTTGGTTTAGATTCAGAAAATAAAACGCTAACTTCTAAGAATACTAGTCAGACTAGTAATAATGATGAGTTAATAAAAGCAGAAACCAATAATTCACAACAAACCAACTCTAATAATAGTACTAGAATAAATAGAGATGATTTGCGAATTAAATTTTATGATAATATAGACAAATATTACGATTTATCTTATAATAAAGAACATAAATATGATTTATCTAACAATCCTATAAAATACAATATTGTTGATAATTTAATTAATCATTTTAGTGAATATTCATTTGTTAAAAATATTGTTAATTCCAATTTATATAATAGAATATTTTCAAATGCTCTTAGCTCTAATAGTGAATTACTTAATAATTATAATAATATTATAAGACAGTCAAATTTAGAGCAACTAAATTCGGTTACTGGTTTTAATGGTTTTACTGGTTTTAATGGTTTTAATGGTTTTAATGGTTTTAATGTTATTAATGCTAGAGATATTAATAGAAGACCAATTGATAATAGCACTAACGAGTTAAAATATGATCACTTAAATTTAAACTCTTACGATATACATAAAACTAAAGCATATATTAATTCATTAAATAAAGACGATAAAACTGTTTGCCCTTCAAATGAAACACCAATTACGTATAAGTCTAAAACTGGACTTGACTGCTATGAAATATGTGCTCCCGGTAGAAAAAAAGATGCTAATGGTGTATGTAGAAATTTTAATAGTTATGCTACTTTTTAATATAATATATTATAAAACATTATAAAATAAATTTATAAAACATATTATAATGTATAATTTGAATAACACTTGGACTTGTTGGATACATTATCAAAATGATAATATTTGGACTCTTGATAGATACCAAAGTATTACAACACTAACAAACTTAAAAGATGCCGTATTATTTATTGAAAATTTAGATGAAAATATTATAAAAAAAACTATGTTATTTTTTATGAAAGATTCTATTTTACCATTATGGGAATCAGAAGATAATATTAACGGTGGATGTTTTTCATATAAAATAAGTAATATAAATATTGTGAATATTTTTAAAATTTTATTATATAAAATTTTAGGCAATACACTAAGCAATAACGAAAAAATACTAAATAATATTAATGGAATTTCTATTAGTCCTAAGAAAAATTTTTGTATTGTTAAAATATGGATGCGTAATAAAAGTGAGGTGATTGACTATGATTTTACATCAAATAAAGATCCTTTTGCCATTCATACTATATTTAATATTGAAGAACAATTATGTGTTTTTAAAGAACACAAATAAATAGTCCTCTCTAGTATAACATTATTTAATTAAAATAATTTTTATTAAATAATTTTATTAAATAATTTTATTAAATAATTTTATTAAATAATTTTATTAAATAATTTTATTAAATAATTTTATTAAATAATTTTATTAATTATTTGAAGAAGGCAATGATGACAAACACAATTTGATTTCACCTAATGAGGCAACATTATACTTAACTATTAATGGTCTATTATTTTCCAAATAAATTTCTATTTGATTACATAAATTTGTACATTTAATAAAATATAATAAGTTTTTGAGAGAATATTCGCCTTGTATAATTTTATTATGCTGTTTGTTAATTATTTGCATATTTACATTATTTTCACTTCTTCTAATTTCAGCTTTAGCAAATTGTCCAGAACATTTAAATATTAATTCGTTTTCAACCGACTTTATTTCTATTTTTTCCGAAATATTTGCCAAGTCTCTTATAATTTTTTGAAAATCATTAGAAGGCATATTTATGACAGACGAAAATTTCACATCCGGAATTTCTAATTCGTCTTGTTCTGGTTCTATGAGTTTTAATTTTTGTATTTTAGATTGTTTAATATTTCCATTTTCAAATTTTAACCCTAATTCCGTAACTATTCCATCATTATAATCATCATTTTCAATATAAATAGTAAGCGTGTCATCATTATCTATTGTTGTAATTAATTTGAACAAATGAAGTATATTTACTCCAACTATTATTTTTTCATGCTTACATTCAAAAAATTCAAAATTTTCGGCTTTCAAAAATAAATGAACCAATATTGTATGTGTTTTGTCCATGTTAATAATTTTAATTCCGCTTTTTGTAAATATTATATTTGTTTCTAACAATATATCTTTTAAGGCAGCCATTAATATTCGAAAAGGTGCTATTTGAACTGTTTTTATAGTCATTACGTTAGCATTATCAAAATCTTTTGATAACATATTTTATATTTAGTTAAAAAACGTATTAAATCTTTAAGTAAAAATTTGAAAGATAATATATTGATATACTAAGAAAATTATTTATGCGATTGTTTAAAGGTTTCTCTCGAACTAAATTATATGTTTCCCTTTTATTGGCAAAAAACTATAATAATAGATGTGTTATGCCGTTGAAGTATTATTCAATAAAAACTATAAAACAATGTTATTATGAAAATAATATATATTTAGATCTATATAATGATTCAAAAAATGATTCAAAAAATGATTTAAAAAATGATTTAAAAAATGATTTTAAAAAGTATTCAAAATATAATGACCTAACAGCTGAGCATGTATTTCCCCAATCATTTACTAAACATTATTTGAAAGCCAACAAAGATATGCATAATATATACTTAACAAATTATTACACAAATAATTTAAGAAGTAATAAAAAATTCTCTCATTTTAAAACAGAAACTATAAGTAATAAAATTTATATTCCTTGTAACTATTCTCGTGGTATAATTGCTAGAGCACTTGTATATATGAAATATACTTATCCTTTATTAAATCTATCTTCCGTTATAGACCATGATATAATTATTTTATGGAATGAATTATATCCACCAAACGATTATGAATTTAAAAAAAATAATATTATTTATAAATATCAAGGTAATAAAAATATATTTATTGAAGATTCTAAAATGTTGGCCCAATTTATTAACAATAATTTTAATTTATAGTAATTAACTTTTTATAAATACGATAGTTATCTTTTTAATCACTTACATATTTTCTTCTTCTTCTAGATTTTCTTCTTCCTCCAATGGTCACAGGCACAGAAGTCGTCTTCCTTGTGAGTAGTCTAAGTGGGTTCCACCTCGATGACTTTTGCGCTGCTTGTGCCTTATTGCTTGCATACTTCTCCTTATGTGCCTCATCATTCGCCTCCTCCTTCGCCCTTTCTTTTTTCCATTCCTTGTCCCTCGCATCCCTGAATGCCCTACCGCTGGAATATCTCATTCGTTTTAAATACGTAGCAATACTGCGTTTTATATATGTTCCTCTATTATACTCGTTATCTCTATCGAGCCTCGAATCATGAGCTGGATCATCGGGATCATTGGTATAATTCTTAAACTTCTTAAACTTGCCAGCGCGCACAAGATCAAGGTATCTTTCCATAGATCCGCCATTTTCTACATTATCTATCAGTTCTTGTTTAAGGTCCTTCTCTAATTTTAAAATCCAATCGCCAGACTTTGGCATCATATACATGAATTTATATAAACATAAATTATCAAATTCTTTCTCAATCGCCAAATACGCCTCATAATCCAGTTGTATTAAATATAAACGCTTCTCTTCCTCCACATATTTCTCAGCCTCTTCATCTACCTCTTTCTCAACCTCTTCCTCAACTTCTTCCTCAACTTCGTCCGCCGGTGCTACCTCATGCTTATTTACTAAACGCTTCCTTGCGTTTATTGCCAAGTAGCGTTTTGCCGAAATTTTACCACTTTTCGTAAATATGTCCTTACGTGATTTAGATGTCATATATATATTATATATTATATTTTCTTTGTTAATAAAAAAATTTACCCTAATAATAATGTTATTTCATTAATTAATATATAAAAATTTTATACTAATTAATCTCAAAATTTTATACTTAAACACAACCCCCCGTATTTAAGTTAATATAAGAGATCTATAAATTATAAATAAGATAGTTCTAAATAACTATAATATAGATTAGTATATTTTCTTAAGTTATTTTTATAAATATTATTCATTAATATTCATTAATATTACTTCTTAGAACCTCGTCTTTTTCTTGTACTCTTTCGCGACCCATCTCTCTTTACCCATCCAAATTTACCTTTTTTAGTAAAATAACCTGCCTTCTCTAAACGCTTCTCGCGTTTTGCACGGGCATGAACTTTCTTTGATACAACATGTCCATGTTTATTCATCATTAAATGTGATTTCATCAAATTTCCCTTGGTTTTATATGCTGTACCGTGCATAACTTGCGCACGCGAACCAATTAGCATAGGAAATTTGTTTCCATTAATATGATACATACCGTCATCTGCTTTCATAAATTTCTTGGTCATCGTTTGTTTATATAATAACTTAAGAAAAAAATTTATTGCTAAATATTATTTTTATGCACATTATAAATTTCTATAAAATAGACTAAATAAATAGAGTAAATAAATAGACTAAATAATTTTAATCAAATAAAAATCGAATAAAATCGAATAAAATTGAATAAAATTGATTTATATTTTTATATAAATATTAAACGCTATATATTTTATAATGGGTTCTAAAGAAGAACTCTCTAAAAAATATCAAAAAAAATCTGATAAGCAACATGTGTTAGATAATCCTGATACATATATTGGTTCAATTGAAAATATTAATTGTAATGCTTATGTGTATGATGAAGAGAGCAAAAAAATTATTGAAAAACAAATAACATACAATCCCGGATTATACAAACTATTTGATGAAGGTATTGTTAATTGTCGAGACCATTTTATTCGTATGCAACAATTAATCTCAGCATCTAAAGACGAAGACAAAAATTATCCTGTTTCAAAAATTGATATTTCAATTGATGATTCAGGTGTAATTACTTTAACAAACGATGGTAATGGAATAGACGTCTCAGTCCACCCAGAATACAATATTTGGATTCCTGAATTAATTTTTGGACATCTTCGCACCTCAACAAATTACGACAAAGAAGAGAAAAAAATTGTTGGAGGAAAAAACGGGTTTGGGTTTAAATTGGTTTTAATTTGGTCCAGTTGGGGTCAAATTGAAACAGTGGATGCTAAAACAGGGCAAAAATACGTTCAAGAATTCAAAGATAACTTAAACGTCATTGAAAAACCAAAAATTACAAAATGTAAAAATAAACCTTATACAACTGTGAGTTTCAAACCAGATTATAAACGATTAAACATTGATGGTCTAAGTCCTGATTTTATTGCTTTGCTAAAAAGACGTGTATATGATATTGCCGCAACAACAGATAAATCAATCAAGGTAAAATATAATTCAAATAGCATTGAAGTAAAAACTTTTATGAATTATATTGATTTGTATATTGGTTTAAAAAGCGAAAAAGAACGCATTTATGAAGAGGCAAATGAGCGATGGGAATATGCTGTATGCTTAGCACCAAACGATGAGTTTTGTCAAGTAAGTTTTGTAAATGGTATTTATACTTCAAAAGGCGGAAAACATGTTGAATATATTGTTAATCAAATTGTCCGCAAATTAACTACATATATTAAAGAAAAAAAACAAATTGATGTTAAACCAGCCTCAATCAAAGAACAGTTAATGATTTTTGTTAATTGTACTATTGAAAATCCGGCATTTGATAGTCAAACAAAAGATTACTTAACTAATGCTGTCTCTAATTTTGGTTCAAGTTGTGAAGTTTCAAGCAAATTTATTGAAAAATTAGCCAAAATGGGTGTTATGAATGTTGCGTGTAGTTTAACAGAAGTTAAAGAAAACAAAGCAGCCAAAAAAACAGATGGAACAAAATGTAAAACTATTCGTAATATTCCTAAACTTGTAGATGCTAATTTTGCCGGAACTGCAAAATCTAAAGATTGTATGTTAATCTTATGTGAAGGAGATTCTGCCAAATCAGGAATTATTTCTGGTCTTTCTCGTGAAGATAGAAATATTATTGGTGTATATCCAATGAAAGGCAAAATGTTTAATATTAGGGGCGAAAGCATTACTAAAATTGGCGAAAATAAAGAAATTACTGAAATCAAGCAAATTCTCGGTCTAGAACACGGAAAAATTTATACTTTGCAAGATATTCATAACAAACTTCGCTATGGCAAACTCATATTTATGACCGACCAAGATTTAGACGGAAGTCATATAAAAGGTCTTGTTATTAATATGATTGATAGCGAATGGAACTCACTAATTCAAATTCCGGAGTTTATTGGTTATATGAATACACCAATTTTAAAAGCCAGCAAAAATAAAGAAATTATTGAATTTTATAATAATGGAGAATATGAATTATGGAAAAATACTAACGATGTTTCAAAATGGAATATTAAATACTATAAGGGTCTGGGAACAAGCACAAGTAAAGAATTTAAAGAATATTTTACTACAAAAAAGATTGTGAATTTTGTAACTAATGAAGCAAGTAGAGAAAAGATTGACATGGTATTTAATAAAAAACGCGCAAATGATCGTAAAGTCTGGCTTTCTAATTATGACCGCAACGCTTATTTGAATACTTCTAAATCATACGTCTCATATGAAGAGTTTATAGATAATGATATGATACATTTCTCTAAATATGATAATGAAAGGTCTATTCCCAATATTTGTGATGGACTCAAACTATGTTTGCGGAAAATTGTATATTCGGCATTCAAGAAAAAACTGTGCTCAGAAATTAAGGTAGCCCAATTTAGTGGTTATGTTTCCGAACATTCCGGATATCATCACGGAGAAGCCAGTTTAAATGGCGCAATTGTTGGATTGGCACAAAACTTTGTTGGGTCAAATAATATTAATTTGTTTGTTCCGCAAGGTCAATTTGGAACACGTCTTATGGGCGGTAAAGATGCTGCTTCAGAAAGATATATTTACACATATTTAAACCCAATTACACGCAAATTATATTCCGAGTTAGATGACCAGATTTTACATTATGTAGAAGACGATGGTTATATTGTTGAACCTATTTATTATGTTCCTATTATTCCTATGATTCTTGTAAATGGAACAAAAGGTATTGGAACTGGATTTAGTACTGATATTATGTGTTATAATCCACTTCAAATTATCGAATTTTTAGAAACAAAATTAAATAAAACTGGCACTATTGAAAAATTATTGATTGAACCTTATTATCATGGTTTTAAAGGCAAAATTTATCCTTGCGATAGTACATGTAAAAAATATATTATTAAGGGTTGTTATGAAATAGTGACCAATGATAAGATTAAAATTACTGAATTACCTATTGGAACTTGGACGCAAGACTATAAAGAATTTTTAGAATCTATTTTGGATACAAAAGGAAAAAGTGCTAAATCTTGCGAAGAATATATTAAAGATTTTAATGATATGTCAACCGATTTGAATGTTGATTTTGAAATCACATTTTATCCTGGAATATTGTCTAAATTATTATTAGAAAAACACGACCATAATATTGAAGGTATTGAAAAATATTTGAAACTTTATAGCATTCATTGGACTACAAATATGCATTTATTCAATGAAAAAGAGCAATTACGTAAATTTGATAACGTATATGAAATTATTGACTCATATTATGATGTTCGTTATGAGTATTATATAAAACGCAAAGCACATATTATTGGCAAACTGGAAACTGAACTTAAAGTCTTGACAAATAAGACTCGCTTTATTCAATATAACTTAGATGATAAGATTGATTTGCGTAAAAAATCAAAGCAAGAAATATATAGTATTATGTGCGAATTTAAATTTGATTTAGAAGACGGAGATTACAATTACTTAGTTAAGTTGCCTATGGATTCAGTTTGTAAGGAAAATGTTGCTAAACTAATGAATGAATATGAAAATAAGAATGCGGAATTAAAAACTATTAAAGCATGTGCTATTGAAGAAATGTGGTTAAAAGAACTTGGGGAGTTAAAAATTGCTTATAAAGAGTTTTTGGAAGCACCTAATAAATTAGGAGAAAAATTGGATAGTTCTAAAAAATCTAAGAAAAAATAAATTTCTTGTATAATATTAGTATAGTTATTTTAAGAGTTTCTGATTAATTTTTTTCTTATATACAATTAAATCCCTTATAAGATTATTCTCAACATTAGAAAAATCCACGTTCTTTAGGAATTTATAATTTATAATTTATAATTTATATTTTATAGTTATATATAAAATGAGCGCTAAGGTTATGGATAAGGATATGATTTTAACAGATACACCGATTCATCAAGAAATACATTCCCATCGAAAAGGAAAGGATGCTATTCTTGTAACAAACCCCGGAAGATTTAGAAAAATAATACAATACTTAGGAGACCCAGAAGAATTAAAATCGGATCCGGCGCCGCTAAAAACGAATTGGCGAAAGTCACCGCCGTCTAGTATGAAGAAAACTGGTGGAAAAATGAGAAGAAAAAAATCCAGAAAAATGAGAAGAAAAAAATCCAGAAAAATGAGAAGAAAAAAATCTAGAAAAATGAAAAAATCTAGAAAATGATAAAACAAAAATCTAGAAAAATCTAGAAAATTGGATAGTTCTAAAAAATCTAAGAAAAAATAAATTTCTTGTAAAATTTTAGTATAGTTAATTTAAGAGTTTCTGATTAATTTTTTCTTTATTTATATTATAATAAATGTCAGAAGAGAGCAATGAACCAGAAGAGAGCAATAAGATTCTTCTAAATATAGGAGGAACGAGATTTTTTAACTAGTCGTAGTACTCTGCAAATAGTGCGTTATTCACCGAACTAATTAATAATCCGGATACACTATATGATAATGATAACAGTATTTTCATCGACAGGGATCATACTCATTTTCGTCACATTCTCAATTATTTGCGCGACACAAAGATGGTTCCAGAACTAAATCCATCAAAACGCAAGGAATTATTAGCAGAGGCACGTTTTTACCAGATTTCAGGATTAATTAGTGAATTAGAATCACAAAATAAGGGTTCAAGTAGAACGTGGTTCAAGTATGGTGGTCGCAGTAAATACGCTACAAAAAGTAGGCACAGGCATTATAAATAATTTAATTAATAGTTTCAAATATTTAGCATTTTATACTAAATATTTGAATTTATTGAATTTGTGAAAATTAAATAGTATTGAAAATATAGTTTTAATTAGTTTTTAAGTATTATTAACTAATAATATAATTTCTAAATACTGATGAGCATTTCTTTGTATATTAAAAGAAACTTGGTCTCGAGCATTATTAACTGTAGTATTTGAAATACCATTTTCTGGATGTGATTGTGAAAAACTGAATGGCACACTAGAGTTTAATTTATTTTCAGTATTACCATTTACTAGAAGTTGAAATGTAATGGTCGCAAAATTATTAGGTAATGTATAAGAAATATACATGACTTCTCCAACTAGTATTGAAACATCTTGAAATTGATAAACATAGTCACTACTTGTATTAAGATAGCGCATAGTGACACTAATAGGCACTTCACTAGAATTGGAATTTTTAATTTCAAAAACACCACTATTTGAAGCACCTCCACCTCCAACAGCATCTAACTTTGCCTGGACTGCGGTTGCCAATTTTGCTTGTGTAATAGTTCCAATAGCAATATTAGCGTCTGTAATAGTATTACTACATATATCCTCTCCTAAAATAGAACCAGTTATTATATGACTTGAATTAATTGTGTTGGCTGGTAATGTTACCGTTCCAGTAAAACTAGGATTAGCACTAGGTGCTTTATTATTTGATAAATCTGTAAGTTGAGTTTGTATATTGCGGGTTGCTCCACTAACAAATGCTAATTGAGCAGAAGTCACAGTAACACTATTACTTAAAATACTAACACCGGATGGTATTGTTATTATGCCACTAAAACTAGGATTAGCACTAGGTGCTTTTGCGTTTGATAAATCTGTAAGTTGAGTTTGTATATTACGGGTTGCGCCACTAACAAATGCTAATTGAGCAGAAGTCACAGTAACACCATTACTTGAAATATCAACACCGGATGGTATTGTTATTGTGCCACTAAAACTAGGATTAGCACTAGGTGCTTTTGCGTCTAAAACACTTGTAATAGATGTTCCTAATTTAGTTAAATTAATTGTTCCGGTCGCAATTTTTTCACCTACAATAGAATTATTAGGGACTTCAATAGCATTACTTATTATAACATCTGAAAAAGTCCATTTACCATTTTCATCAATTTTGTTAAAACTACTATCAAATACATTATAACTTGTTGGAGGTCTGCCTTTTAATGAAGAAGTCATTACTTTATTATCTATAATCTTTAAGTCTCCATATACAGCAACAGCAACAAATATTCCAAGTTCTGGCGACCAACAAATATTTTGCCAATCATCATATATTGTACTTCCTATAATCCAAGTTGTTCCATTTGTCGAAGTCATTAGACCCTTGTTACCAATAGCAACAAATATTCCAAGATGTGGAGACCAACAAACACTATTGAAATAAAGACCTGTTTTTGCTGTTATAATCCAATTTATTCCATCAGACGAAATCATTACACTAGAATCAATAGCACTAGCAACCGCAACAAATATTCCAAGTTCTGGTGACCAACAAACACTATCACAACCAGTACCTGGTGTTATGCCACTTGTCCAAACCATTCCATCTGGCGAAGTAATTACTCCGTTATTATATATACTACTAGCAACAGCCACAAATATTCCAAGTTCAGGCGACCAACAAACACTGTTCCAATTATTTGTTTTTACTAGAATTGTGTTCCAATTTGTTCCATCGGTCGAAGTTAGTAGAGTGTCTTCGCCAACAGCCACAAATATTCCAAGTTCAGGAGACCAACAAACACTAGTGGTATTATCTAGATAATTCGAAATTTCTTGCCAATTTATTCCATTACTAGAAGTCATAATTCCATTCTCTCCGCTAGAAGCTACGGCAACAAATAAGTGAAGTTCTGGCGACCAACAAACACTGCTCCAATTATTCTTAGCTATGGATGTACCCAGAGTCCAAATTATTCCATCAGAGGAAGTCATGACTTTATGTGTATCATCATTCGTATTTTTATTAGCAACCGCAACAAATATTCCCAATTCTGGCGACCAACAAACACTAACCCAATCAACATAAGGTTCGGGTACTCTTCTTGAAGTCCAGTTTAAAACTGCTTTTGCTCCACACGATACAGGATCTAATGCTGGATACGCTTTTTTGGCCAAGCCATAATATCCATTAACAGCATTCCAACTAATGTCACCACTTATTTCTTGATATAACCTATTTGTGCTTGACAAAACAGATAATTTGTCTATAACAGCGCTATTTATATAAGCGTTGTTCCATAATCTATTAACACTACCTATATTATAAGTGTTGGTTTGTATAGGAATTAAATTAGTCTCCATATTTGTAAAATCAACGACACCTGCTGGGTTAATTGGAACACCACCAATTCTTAAAATACTACAATTGATTGCTCCACTAACATCTATTTCACATGTAGGATTTGACTTATGAACACCAATAAATCCTTGTTCAATATCAATACATACAACATTATTATCAGAAATGTTGTCAATGTTATCATCTGTTAAAGCAGAAACACTAGTAACTATCTTATTTGACATAATACTTTATAAAATTAATATAATAAAATTTTATATTTAAAAATATTTATTATATATAATTTACTAAATAATAACATAATAAAATAATAACATAACAAAATAACAAAATAATAACATAATAAAATAAATATTTAATTCATTACTTACTTCTGTATTTACGCGTTTTTTTGCCTTTTCTTTTCTTATGTTTTGTAGAACGCTTTTTATTTCTTCGTCCTCCGCCTGCATCATAGGGTGTATCATAACGACCATAAGAGTCATAAGAACCATGATAATAAGGGTTGACTTTATTAGTGGGGTCTTTATGTTCGTTAGCAAAAAGAGCTTTATTAAACCTGCTATGTAGGCCGTTAGTTGTTATCACATCTTGATAATGTTTTTGGGCTTCACGCGAAATTAGGTTACTCAGTACAATTAATAACTTTTCGTCGGTCAAACTTTCTATATTTTCTATTGAATTGATTGCGCTAATTTCGGCATCTACAAACAATTTTTTACCTTTATCATCTGAAAATATATACTCATGCCTGGCGGCACTTTTCAAATTTGGATTATTAAATGATTTATAGTTTGTTGTAGTGATATCTGTGTTGTCTATTGGGTCCTCTGCGGGTTTTGTTGCTATAGGGTTGAATATAGGTGTGTCTTGCGTTTTTTGGATTTGGGGGATTGAGGCACGTCGTGCCATCGCGGCTAAGCGTGATAACATTTATATTATATATAAATAATATAAATAATATAAATAATAAATAGTATAATAAGTTTTATTAAATTGTTGTGTTTGCGCAGGCTTGTGAATTATTTGTTATACCATCCCAATGAATATTACACTCTTTTGCCCATCTATGTTTTGAACAAATTATATCATCATCACTAGTACCATTAGCAGTAAAATCTTGAGCACCATAGTCTCGACATTTTGGAGGTTGAACGCGACCTATATTTATAGAATTACTTGTGCATGTTTTTTTATTAGTACTAGTATTATAACCAACATCCCAATAATCAGGACAATCGCCAACAACAGGTGGATAAGCTGCTTTTTCTATATTTTTAGAAATAAATAATCCTATTAGTACTAATCCTAATATTAACAAAATACAAGCAACTATTAAAACAGTTTTATTAAAACTTCCTAACATCAGACTTTATTATAAATATAATAATAAAATAATCTACTAAAATATTATATTAAATATTTTATATTAATTGTATATTAAATATTTTATATTAATTATATTTTAAATATTAATTATATATTTACATAATTATATAAACAATGTCAAATGGAAAAATTAATATAATGGGTCCTAACATATCTGCTAAATTTTCTATGATGGATAAAATACCTATAAACACTAATACAAACTATCAAAATGTATTAACTGGGAATTTTGAGCGTTCTACATTATCCGATGCTTATTTCTCAAAACAAAATATTCAAATAATACAAAATGGTATTCGCAAAGGAGTATATGATAAATCACGCTCACAAATATTAGTAGATAATCAACCAGAAGATCAAATAGTAACCGTAATGAGAGCAATGTATTTGCAACACTCTAAAAATTTAGAAACAAATATATCACAACAAATAGTAGAACTAAATGACTTTGTTCTTAATTATTGTATAGTTCATGTATTCAACGAAGCAGTTGCCTACTTAAAATATAAAGAAGACGCAAGCACTATGCATAGACCCATACAACATCCTATATATTCTAATAAAACAAATAAAACATTAGAACAAAAACCCTGGTTTTAATATAATTATTTTTTTATCCATATTTAAAAATAATTATATGTTATATTAATAATATAATGACCACACAAATAAATGGTACAACTAAGATAAACAACAATAGTCTTATTGAAAATAATATAAGACTTCAACCACTTATAAGTGAAAACAATAATATATTAGCCGAATTTATTGATTTAACAAGTGTTAGTACCAGTATTATTTCTGAATCTAATAATAGTCATAATTTAGGAAGTATTTCTAAACAATGGGCAAATGCTTATATAAATGATTTGAGTGTATCAAATATTAGCGTAAGCAGAAATATTTTTATCCCCGACAATACTATTACAGAAACCAACTTAAGTTTGGACCTACAAATAAAAGTAAATACTGTTAGTTCTGGGGGAATAGGTCCCAACTCTATTAATAGTAGTCATATAATAGATGGTTCTATTTTAGGTACTGATATAAGTAGTGCTACTATTACTGGAAGCAAGATTGCTGTTGGAACTATTACATCATTTAACATAGCAGAAGGGACTATTTTAGGGACTGATATAAGTAGTGCTACTATTAC
>Ga0214923_10003992_pt1 | contig 18176 bp, 14 predicted proteins | sample LL1510_MetaG_FD_177993 | JGI IMG/M metagenome (GOLD analysis project Ga0214923, IMG submission 177993) | Freshwater microbial communities from Lake Lanier, Atlanta, Georgia, United States - LL-1510 | ecosystem: Environmental > Aquatic > Freshwater > Lake | place: USA: Georgia | collected... | reverse complement strand
AGGTGGAGGTTCGCAAACGACAGTTGATAACGGAACTTTGCCTACTACAGGTGGAGGTTCGCAAACGACAGTTGATAACGGAACTTTGCCTACTACAGGAGGAGGTTCGCAAACAACAGTTGATAATGGAACTTTGCCTACTACAGGAGGAGGTTCGCAAACAACAGTTGATAATGGAACTTTGCCTACTACAGGAGGAGGCTCTCAAACTTCAGTTGATAACGGAACTTTGCCTACTACAGGTGGAGGCTCTCAAACTTCAGTTGATAACGGAACTTTGCCTACTACAGGTGGAGGTTCGCAAACGACAGTTGATAACGGAACTTTGCCTACTACAGGTGGAGGTTCGCAAACGACAGAGGACAGTCATGACGATAGCTGCACTTGCCACAATTCAGTGCACCCAACTCCTTGTAGCCCCAGAAAGAAAAGGGTGACGGTCAATTTAGGTAGGGTCTGTAGTATTAGAAGATCTAGGAGTTTGGATCTCTTTTTCGAAGAAGCACAGAATCCCATTCTTTCAATCGAAGCTATCGTTCCTAAGGGCCGAGTAAGATATGGTAGCCAATCCTCAAACCCTTATTCCAATCCAGGAACTATTGAACAATGGGGTGTTTTATCGCCTGAAACGAAATTAAAAGATCGGTTTTTGATCTCAGTGTTTGATCTCAAAGGGATTGATTTAATTTCAGGGAAACAAAAGCGTTCACTAGAAATAGATACAACGGCTCTACGTAGAAAACTGGGTAGAGATTGGACTAAAGCAGCTTTCGTCGCAAGTGTTTGCGATGATCCCAATCGAGATGGAAGTTGTTATGCGACATCAAAAGGAATGTTACTAAGCGTTGTACCAGCTGTGTTCAAAGCCAATCGAATTCCTTCACAAATTGCGTTAGATATTTGGAGCGGCCGAGGGTATTCACAATCACAGGATGGAGATGTCTGTGATAAGCAATATAGCCCAGTCGTATTAGATCTTACCGGTGAGGGAATATTTTTAAGTGCTCCCGAAGAAGGCTTAAAATTTGATTTAAACGATGATGGCAGCGAGATTTATACTGGATGGATTCGTGGCAGAAACAATGCATTTCTGGTTCGAGACATCAATAACAACGGCCAAATTGACAACGGATCGGAATTATTCGGTTCGGCCACTAAGCTTTTAAACGGAAAGCGAGCCGCCAATGGTTTTGAGGCCTTAAAAGACCTTGATTCGAACCACGATGGGTTTCTCACATCTAAAGATGCCCAGTGGCGAAGCCTAAGGCTTTGGTTTGATCGAAATTTCGATGGTTTTAGTCAACATTCAGAAATCGATCGGTTGGAACAATATCAGGTCAAATCCATCAATTTAAATTACATTGAGCTTTTAGAAATGGACGAACATGGAAACCAAACACGTGAACGGTCTACTTATACAAGGCGTATTCGCGGTAAAGACACTCCGTTATTAGCTGTAGATATTTGGTTTAGAACCCTAATTGACCAGTAAATATCAATACAGATTCACATAATGTTACTTATACGACGTAATATAATAATTTAATGTTTACACTTAGACCCTTGAAACCTTTAAATATTATTTGACTAAGTCACTACGGCGGGAAATCTCTATAGAATATTTTCTGTTCTTTCCCAAGATCTCAATTTCAATTCTGCAATCTAAATCGAGAATAGAACTTTGAACACACATCTCAGGCCATTCGACAAATACAAAACCCTCTTGCTCCTTCATTTTGGCTAGGCTTTCATAGTACTCAAGTTCCACCAACATAGCCTCGTCAACTCTTTCCATTCGATAAAGGTCAAAATGATGTACAGGAGGCTTAATGTTTTCATAACACTGATGAAGAACAAAAGATGGGCTTATAACTCTCTCAATTTGGGCCTGTTCTTTTTGAGAAATCAATTTGATGACAGCTCTAACAAGAGTTGTTTTTCCACTCCCTAATTCTCCAGAAAGCCCGACAATGGCCCCCTTAGGGAATATTCGTAGGATTTCCTCTGCGAACAGGTCGACATGCTCCAAAGAAAACTCTCGCGATAGACGTACCGTCATGCAGGCTCCAGTTCCCTCAGTACTTGAGGAATCTGAAGCGCTAGGTCAGATACAATCGTTGATCGGGGCTGGCCATAAACCTGAGTCACACGCTCTGAAACTCTTCCATGGAGGTAAACTCCCAATGGTACCCCCATTTCGGAAGGTAATCCTTGAGCCAAAAAGGCTCCAATCATTCCAGCTAAGAGATCTCCAGTTCCTCCTTTGGACAGGCCAGTATCTCCAGTGGCCACCACAACACAGGGTTGTCCTGGGATCTGGATAAGTGTCCCTTTTCCTTTCAGAACCACAGAAGCACCATAGGTCTCCGCAAGTGCTCTGACCGTGGCATAACGGTCTTTTTCAACTTCAGCGACTTCCCAATGAAGCAGCCTAGAGGCTTCCTTGGGGTGTGGGGTCAGAATGATTTGGTCGGGTCGGGCTTTCTTAAACATTGGCAAAATCTTTTTTTTGTTCTTTGCGATCAAATTTAAAGCATCGGCATCAAGAACACACTTCCACTGATTCATAATCGCTTTTTCAAGATAATTAAAAGAAGTCAAGTTTGCATCTTGATCTCCCATTCCAGGCCCTTGAACCCAAACTCCTTGCGTTTTTTCAAACATTTTTTCGCTAATGACTTCTGTCATGACTTCAGCTGGGAGTCGCTGTCTCAAATCTTTAAGGTTGGAACTTTCTCCGACCACGCTCACTAATCCAGCGCCTGTTCGAAGAGCTCCTAAACTTGCAAGAATACAAGCTCCTTGAGTTGACTCTTCAGATGCCCATACATAGACGTGACCAAAACTTCCTTTGTGGCTAGTGGGGCGGCGTTTCGGTAATTTTTTGGCATCTTCTGATCCATATAGGAAAGTATCAACGCTAAAAGGGATAATGCGAGGAATCTGTATCGGTTCTAAATTAAGCTGGCCTACGTAATCAGCTGCAGAGCCCGTTACTAAACCTCGCTTAATAAAACCAAGAGTGACCGTCTGAGAAGCCATCACAGATATTCCCAAAGGATGCCCAGTATCACTATCGAGACCGCTGGGAACATCAATAGAGATAATCCATTTTTTCCCATAAAAAGTATTGATTGTTTCAATCCATTTTTTGTAAGGACTTTGTATTTCTCGACTCAATCCAGTTCCAAAAAATCCGTCGATAATCCAGTCACAAGCCTCAAAGAGCTCCTGATCGGGTTTGTCCGGCCAAAAAATGGGGATACCTAATCTTCCCAAGACCTCTTTTTGAGTTTGCGTTGATTTAGATAACTTCCTTTCATCACCAACTAAACCTACAAATATCTTTTTTAATCCCAAGGAATCCAATATCCTTGCTACAGCTAGTGCATCCCCACCATTATTACCAGTCCCCGCAAGAATAATTCCCCGAGTTTCACTTAAACGGTTCCGAAACCGACTTTCCAGCGCCTTTACAACTCCAAGCGCAGCATGTTCCATCAGAAGTAAATCAGGCAGGCCGAGTTCTGAAATAGTCCTTCGGTCAATCTCCTGCATTTGTGACGATGTGACTAAGGGTTGCATATTTAAAAAAACCACTACCCTAATTGTGTGCGGATACTTTGTGCTATGTCGGCAGCATATTCTCTGATCTTGCTGTAATCCTCACCCTCAACCATCACGCGAGCTAGAGGTTCAGTGCCAGAATATCGAACGAGAACTCTACCGTTCTCACCAAGAGCACTTTCAACTTTTTTGATGCAATCCACGATTTTAGGAAAGTTTTCAAAGGATTCTTTTTGTTTAACAACGACATTCTCCAGCACTTGTGGGTACTGAGTCATTTGTCGCTTGAGTTCAGATAATTTTTTCCCTGTCTTTTTCATGATAGACAAAATCTTCAAAGCCGCCATCATGCCATCGCCGGTAGTGTTGTGTTCAAGAAAAACCAAGTGTCCAGACTGTTCTCCGCCCAGATTTAATTTTTCTTTTCTCATCGTTTCAACGATGTAACGATCACCTACTTGAGCATGGATAACTCGGCCCCCAGCTCGCTTCACAGCTACCGTTAAACCCATGTTGCTCATGGGTGTCGCGACCAAAGTGTTTCTATTCAAAGTTCCTTCTCTGAGCATATGCAGGGCACAGATAGCCATAATCTGATCCCCATCCACCACTTCTCCGTTCTCATCCGACAAAATACAGCGATCAGCATCACCATCAAGCGCAATACCGATTTCAGCTCGATGCTCATGAACAGCTTTACACATCGCTTGTGGGTACACAGCCCCGCACTGGTCGTTTATGTTTTCACCATTGGGTTGATTATGCAGCGTAAATACTTCTGCCCCCAACTCTTCAAATACAATCGGGGCAACTTTGTAAGCCGCACCATTTGCACAATCCAAAACTACACGGATTCCATCTAAAGTTTGCTCTTGGGGAAAAGTATCTTTGATGTAAACGATGTATCTCCCCGTAGCGTCCTCAATTCTTTTGGCAGTTCCGATAAAGTCCATCGTGGGTCGATAACGATTGAGTTCCTCAGAAAACATAACATGCTCAATCTCTTTTTCAGTGGTATCAGGGAGTTTATAACCGTCTCGATCAAAAATTTTAATACCATTATAGTGATAGGGGTTGTGGCTCGCTGAAATAATAACCCCAGCGTCAGCTCTCATACTTCGAGTAATAAAAGCAATACCTGGGGTGGGAAGAGGCCCCACCAAAAACACTTTGGCTCCCATCGAGCAAAACCCTGCTGAGAGGGCATTTTCTAACATATAACCCGAACGACGAGTGTCTTTCCCAATCACAACTTTAGTATTCTTAGGAAGACCTCGATTATCTTTTTGGCAAAAGAGATAGGCGGTTGCTCGGCCAATGGCCATTGCGATTTCGCTTGTCATAGGGTGTTGATTGGCAACTCCCCTCACCCCGTCAGTTCCGAATAATTTGCTGTCCTTAGCCATTTCGATACCCTTTTTAGTTTTCCAAATTCACCTTTTTTACTATTACCCGAACTTTGACCATTTTGTCTCTCGAAAGTTGAAACCCCTGAGAAGTATCCACTTCAGCATCTACCACCCCATCTCGATTAACATTTAACCCATCGATGTTAAAGGCTTCAGTTCCTATAAAATCAAGCGAATCCAGCAAACCTTTGGGGCCTAAAACAGCTATTTTCGAGGGGGTTGTCTTAATCGCAGCCAATTCATACCCAGGTGCCAATTTTCCGCTGACAGTGGCTTTCACGGGAACATATTTCTCCACAACCTCTTCGAGTCTGATTAAAACCTGCGGTGGCTGGATATAAGTAACTCTCACCCCCGGTGGTAACTCTCCCAAGAGGTCTTCAGTGAGTGAAAAGCCGTTTGTCGCTTGCCGCGTGTGGGTCAAGTCTAGCCTAATGGGCTGAATACGCTTATTGGCGACCTCTAGCATCACTCGGGGTCCACTCAAAGTATATTGAATAGCTGAGGGGATCTTATTCACAATCATCATACCTGGCGGAAGCTGAGGTTCAAGACGGACATTTTTCTTCAGCTCCTCTCTGCGGTATCCCAGAATGGTCACCCAAAGAATCAAGGACAGCAGCAAACTGACCGCTTTGAGGGCCAAACTCTCGCTCCATTGAAAGCTCGATTTCATTCCCCCTCCCTTTTTTCCAAAATATTCTCAAACCTTCTTAAACCCAATAATTGCAGTAATTGTTGCCTTAAACCATTGATGTCTAAATCGCGAATAATCGTCCCGTGATGAACTACCGATATTTCGCCCCGCTCTTCACTGACCACAATAACTACAGCATCGGTCTCTTGAGTTAACCCCAAAGCGGCTCGGTGCCGAGTTCCCAATTCTTTATTAATCGAGGGGTCTCTTGTAATCGGGAGCAAGCATCCTGCACTGGATACTCTGGAGTTTCTGATAATAACGGCTCCATCGTGGATAGGAGATGAGGGGTGAAAGATACTCACTAATAAATCCTCACTCACTTTTGAATCGATAATGGTTCCTGCTTCAATATAATTCTTGAGTCCAGTTTCACGCTCAAGCACGATCAAAGCACCCACTTTCTGGCCTGCAAGCATGAGTGCAGCTCGACAAATTTCATCGACAATACCCACTTCTTCGATCGTATTTGTTGAAGTGAAAAAGGGATTTCGCCCCACTTGCGTGAGAGCTTTTCGAATCTCATCTTGGAAAACAATAATCAAAATGAGAATAAGGTTATTAAAAAATTCAATGAGAATGGTGTGCAAAGTAAATAGCTTCAACTGTTCAGCCAAGTAATATCCAATCAGAATAATTCCAAAGCCGGTCAGCATTTGCACTGCTCGAGTTCCTCGAATCAACAAAAGAACTCGATAGACAATGATACACACGAGCAGAATATCAAACAGATCCTGCCATCGTAATATCTCTCGAATGTTGGCTAAAAACTCGAGCATAGATAACTTGGCGCGCAATCACACGCCAGACTCCTAATCTCTTTTCGACATAATCGATGAAGGGGATAAGCGGAAAAACGGGCCTGCAGATAGCCCAAACTATCTTAAGAAACTCTTAAGGGTATTAGGCCACTTCAGTATTAGGTTTCACATTTGGGAAGACTTGAGGAAAGCCGTCCACTTTGACGCTGGCAGCATTTCCAGTTCCCGAATTGGCTGCTGAATTTTCAGCAACAAACGGTGGGAGAGATTTTCCTTCCATAAGTAGCTCGATCTCCTCGCGCTCGAGAGTTTCCCTCTCAAGAAGAGCTGCAGCCATCGCATGAAGCACGTCCATTTTGGATTTAAGAATTTCAACTCCTCGATCGTAGTTCACAGTGATGAAACGATGAATCTCACTATCTACAACTTCTGCGGTCTTTTGACTGAGGTCGTGACGTTGGGAGAATTCTCTTCCAAGAAATACATTTTCCTCTTTTTTGGCAATCGCAACAGGGCCTATGGCATCGCTCATACCCCACTCACAGACCATTCTTCGTGCCAAATCAGTGGCCCTCTCAATATCATTGCCTGCGCCTGTCGTTTTCTGACCAAAGACCAAACTTTCTGCGATACAACCTCCCATTAGGAAAGAGATCATATTTTCAGCTTTTTCTTTTGAGAGAGTGAGTTGATCTTCAGTCGGAAGAGTTTGTGTGACCCCTAAGGCCATTCCACGAGGGATAATGGTCACTTTGTGAACTGGGTCCAAACCTTTTAAACTTTTACCTACAATCGTGTGCCCAGCTTCATGATAAGCCACGGCTTTTTTCTCTTCGGGCCCGATTAACATCGACTTACGCTCAGTTCCCATCAACACTTTATCTTTTGCGAACTCAAATTCAGACATGTTGATGATGTTTTTGTTTCTTCGAGCCGCAGTTAGGGCTGCTTCGTTCACAAGATTTTGAAGATCAGCACCTGAAAAACCGGGTGTGCCTCGCGCAATGACAGCCAAATTCACATCGCTTCCAATAGGTGTCTTGCGTGTGTGAACTTTAAGTATCCCCTCTCGACCGCGAACATCAGGTTTAGCGACAACGACATTTCTGTCAAAACGTCCAGGTCGTAACAAGGCAGGATCTAAAACATCGGGTCTATTGGTGGCAGCAACTAAGATCACTCCCTCTTTGGAATCAAACCCATCCATTTCAACTAGCAGCTGATTGAGCGTTTGCTCCCTCTCATCATGTCCACCGCCTAAACCGGCTCCCCGTTGTCTCCCGACGGCGTCGATTTCATCGATAAAAATAATACAAGGGGCATGTTTTCTCCCCTGCTCGAAAAGGTCTCTAACTCTAGAAGCTCCAACCCCAACAAACATCTCCACGAAATCAGACCCACTGATGCTAAAGAAAGGGACCATGGCTTCTCCAGCTACAGCTTTTGCGAGCAAAGTTTTTCCGGTTCCAGGGCTTCCGACCAGCAATACTCCTTTTGGAATTCTTCCTCCAAGACGCGTGAACTTTTTAGGATCTTTTAGAAATTCAACTACCTCTTTCAATTCCTCTTTAGCCTCGTCGCAGCCAGCAACATCTGAAAAAGTGACTTTTGTGTGTCCCTCAGTCAAAAGCTTGGCTCTCGACCTTCCAAATTGCATTGCTTTACCACCACTGGCTTGAACTTGGCGTAAAAAAACAACCAACAGGCCTAAAACGAACAGCATGGGTCCCCAGCCGATTAAAAACTGCATCCACATGGAGCCATTCTCATCGAGCTCGTAATTAGGAATCAAACCGTGCTCGTTCAATAGCTTTGTGTAGAACTCGGAAGATGTGTCTCCGATGGTTTCAAATACTTGACCCTTTTCTGGTTCGGGGGCTGCACTGTTGAAACGTCCTTCGATTTTTCCATGGGATTTGAACGTTACGCTTTCCACTTGGTTTTTCTTCACCGCATCAATGAAGCGGTTAAAAGTTACTTTTCTATCGCCATGAGCCACTCGCGCTGTTTGAAACAGCACCACGGCCATCATTGCGAGTAAGAACCAAGCAAAAATTGTTTTTTGAGAAGGTTTCATAACTTATTTTTCCCACGGGTTTATGTACTTATTTAATCGGTCCGATCGGCTTTTTGCCTTAGTGCATTTTAAAGAATTTCAAGAATCTATTCGCAGAACTGACTAGGCGCGCAAACACTCAAGTTTTTAGGTAAAGTTACCGTAAGTTACTCTAGAGGAATTTCAGTGGAAAACAGAAGACAATTCTTTCGGTTAGAATACCCAGCTAAATCGGGACCTCGATTTTTAAGTGGTGGTGTAAGCTATCAAGTTTTAGATATCTCTGAACAGGGCATAAAACTAGGTGCACACAGTACTCGAGGTCTGAAAGTCGGTGGTAAATTTGCTGGCTCTCTCACTTTTACTGACGGAGAAACATTCCTAGTTTACGGAATTGTTAAAAGAATCACTGACGAAACAGTGTCTATTCAGCTTACGAAACCCATCCCCTGCCGAATCATCATGGCAGAGCAAAGACGAATTATTCAGCTTTTCCAAAAACGGGCATAACCCACTCTACTTATTAATTGCAAAAGGGAAATCAACGCGTTCAAGTTTTATTTTAGGATGTGGTTCTGGAAACACCCACTCGATATCCTGAGATTCTTTTCGGGCCAGCACCGGAACGAAATTTCTCTCGCACAAGGGAACTCGCTTTTTTAAAAAGTATTCCTTTATTTTTTTTCCACGGTACCTGTCACCAGGAAGAACTTGCCGCCACTGAAAATCTTCTGCCGGCAAATCTGAAGAAACTTGCAATCCTAAAAGCTCACAAACTGTGGCTGAATTCTCTGTGCAATAAACTAGCTTAACTTCACAATCGTTCCTCTTTTGTCGCCTAAAGTAAACAAACCCACAAGAATCTACCATCTCTAAACCAGTCACCGAGCATTTTTTTCTTTTTTCTGAAAAGGCTTTTTCAAGCCTCGTCACTTCTACAGCCGAGAGGGTCTTAATTCCCAACCGTGAAACAATGACTCGAATGACTTTTCTTCGCTCAGACTGAGAGAAGGACCCTAAGTTTTCTCTAGAAATCCGAGCCCAAAACTCAGTGTACACTAACTTCGAATCCAGTTTCTTACTGAGTCGTCGTTGATTTTCCTTTTTTATTTCTCTAAGATCTGTGAAGAGATTTTCTAATCTCTGCAACCATTTTTCTTTACCGCCATATCGCTGAGATAGCTTCTCCATTTCTGGCAGAAGATTTAATCTAATGGCAGTTCTAAAGTTTTGCGGCACTAAGTTAGATGAATCGACACGATAAGCTATTTTTCGATCGTGTGCTTCAGACTGAATGGATTCCCTTGAAACCCCCAATAACGGCCTCAACCACAGGCCTTGTTTGGGCTCCATCACCGCAAGGCCATCCATCCCCGTTCCCCTGAAAAGCCTCATTAAGAAGGTCTCTAACTGATCTTGAAGATGATGCGCGAGAACAATGTAATCGCATCGATGTTTGATAGAAATATTTTCTAGAAAATGTCTTCTCTCATTCCGTAAACCGTTCTCGGAAAGATCATCTCGTTCGCGACTCCACAGCTCAAAAACCAAACCCATTTGTTGAGCTTCTTTCTGAACAAATTCAGCATCTCTTCTGGACTCTCCATCGCGAGTTCGATGGTCAAAGTGGGCAACAACAATCTGATTGGCGGGTACCAAACTGGTCATGAAATTGAGTAAAACCATCGAATCGACTCCGCCTGAGACCGCAACAACGTACTTGTGATTCAAATAGTTAGGCAGGATTTCTGCGAGGATTTTTTTGAAGGGGATAGCCATCTCCTTTGACTATCATATTTTTGGAACTAGGCGAAGTGAAGTCTTAGTCTCTATCGCGGTAATCTTCATCCGTATTCTCTTCGCGATCATCGGTCTTATCTCGATCGTCGGCCTGGTCCCGGACATCCCCATCATCGGCAATTTGACGTGATCTGGCTTTTTTAGAACTCTTTTTCGTTCGGCTTTTCTTATTAAGGGGCTGGTCCATCTCTTCGTCACTAGGTTCTACTTCCTCACTTTCACGATTTTGCTCGTCCGAGTTTCTCTCGGCTAGCTGCTCAGCAGCTTCCTCTTCTCGCCTTTTATCCTCTTCTTCAGCTCTTTCCCGATCGGCCCTGTCTGCTTTCATTTTCTCATACTCCTCAAGAGTAATTTCATTTCTCTCTTTTGATGATACAGCCTCCCTAGCTGGTGGAGTAACTTTTGGAGCACTGGGGGGTGTCGGAGTTACTGATACTATAGGCTTGGGTCCATTTTTTAAGGGATCCTTAGAATTATCCACTTTCGCGATAGCTCTCTGGCTAGGTTCTACTTGGATCGGTGAGGTCACTTCATTGAACTTACTCACCATTCCTTTAATGAAGTAGCCCCCAAGGAGAAAAACTACAAGAGCTGCTACATATCCGAGCCTTGACCTCTGGTTTTGAGAGCCGTTCGAACTATAAGGAAGCTCATCGACACCGTCGCCAGTATCTGGACTAAGAAAAGACTGGATCGATCTCCCTTTGCCCTTTTTCCCGCTGACAATCAGATCTTCAGGATTGATCATCGCAATTTCATCGGGAAGAAGCTCGGCTACTTTTTTTTGAACATTGGCATTTGGAACAGTAGCACGGCGTTCTTTTTGATTGGGTAGCTCGGGTAGCGTTCGAGCTGCTCGAGCATCAAACTCTGGGTATTGCCAGAGAAACTTCCACTCTGACTTTTCTTGACTGTCTTTGCTCACTTGAAGAGCAAGGTCAGTGCGTTTGAGGGTGTTATCGGCAAGGAGAGAAGAGACCTCGTCAAAAGTAAGAGGCCCTCGAGGTGACCGATTTACAAGGACTATCCAGCTTTTTCCCATTTGACTCTCGTCGCCTGAGACCTGAAACATCCTTGTTTTAGGGTCTACTTTTTAATTTTGCTAACCACGGCTTTCATCTTTCCATGGATGTGCCCATTGGTCGCTAAACAATACCCTTCAAAAATATTCGTAGGCTTACCTTCGTAATTTGTAACAACTCCGCCAGCTTCTTCCACAAGCAGAAACCCAGCTGCAACATCCCACGAAGAAAGCCCTCTTTCCCAAAATCCATCAAAGCGGCCACTCGCAACACAAGCTAAATCAAGAGCCGCACTTCCCGGCCGCCGAACCGCTAAAGCCTGTTCGTTCATCTCTTGGAACACATCAACTTCTGCAGCAAGCGATCTCGATTTCGAGTAATAAAACCCAGTTCCTACAAGTGATTCATTAAGCCTCTTAGTCTTGGAAACTCGGATTCGTTTCCCGTTCAAAAAGGCCCCTTTACCTTTTTCAGCGTAATACAACTCTTTGGTAAAGGGTTGATAAATCACCCCTGCTTTTGGTTTCCCTTTGACGTGCAACCCTATCGAAACACAAAACCATGGGAACCCATGAGCATAGTTGGAGGTCCCATCAAGAGGGTCTGTGATCCACAAAAGCTCAGACTCTCCCTGATATTCTCCAGTCTCTTCAGTAATAATCGAACTTTTAGGAAATTTTCTTAAGATATTCTTTACGAGATAGGCCTCAGCAGCTTTGTCAGCTTCGGTCACTATTCCTGCATTGGGCTTCACTTCAATTTGATGTTTCTTGTCGAAATATTTCATCAAGATAGCGCCAGCACCGTGCGCTAACTCTATTAAAAAATGTGAAGAAGGCCATTTTTCTCGACGAGAAAATTTTTTCATCTTCAGGGATCCTTAACCGTTTTTTTTGCTTTTTTCGCAATACGCTTAACTTCGGCGTCAGCTTGTTCTTCAGCCAGTATTTTCATTTTTTGAATCAATTGCTGATTTTTCTCCACAATTTTTTCAAATTGTTTTCTTTGAGCTTCGTCCACTTCCCACTGATACACGACTTCGTTTACTTTGCTCTCTAACTCGGTCATCGATTGGCTTAAATAGGTGATGAAATTGGAGTCGTCAAAAGTCACAGGTTTTAAGGGCTCTTTTTGCTCCCTGTAATAACACAAAGTCTTTTTAATAAGACTGTCGATGGGATGCTGATCCCTCTGTCGATCAAAAGCATCTGAAACTTTCTCTCGGATTGCAAGGACCTTGAATATTCTCGATGAGAGCTTTTTGTTTGAAGTCACAACTCCTCGTCCTACGGCCTCAAAGTAATTGATAAAGGGAGAAGGATCAGGAAGAAGCTCCGAGCAGTTCATAGGCAGAGAGTAAACTCCAGGATCGGACAAAACAGCCGAAAATCCGGAGCCATACGTCAAAAAGGTCAAGACCAACAAAAGATATTTTGCCAAGCGAGATTCCTTTCCAATGATAATCAGATGTACTATCTTTTTGAGTTTAAACGGGCTTGGAGCGGAATGCAAAACTTACCCCTATATTTCGATGTTTTAGTGCTCGGGAATGAGCCGGGTGGGCTTTGGTTTCTTCGTGAGTTTGAGAAATTAAAAAAACACACAGCAGCTAAACTAGGCTGGCTGAAAATAGATGCTCCGATTTTAGAAATTCCACTCCCCATCAGCATTTCAAGCCATTATAGAATCAATACCGGAACCACATACTCAGCTGAGATTGTCACAAAATCTCGCCTGTTCCAATGGAGTCCCGAAAAGGTCTTTGACCGATTTAAATCGTTGGAGAGAAGTTTAGGCGAAAAGACTACCGACCCAACTCTCGCCGAGCTTAGAAGCATCAAAGAAGCGGTCCTTCGAAACCCAGAACTGATAACACTATCCCAAGCTTTATGGAAAAGATTGGGTAGATGCCGCGAAATCCCAGAACCTCAAATGGTCTGGGCCGCACTTAAGGCTCTTCAACTGACGGATTGGACTCCCGAAGCACTTATCAGCGAAATTTCAAACTTAACGACCTATTTGATGCGTGAAGGGGACTTCTTGAAATCTGTAGAAGAGACCGATCATCCGGAACCGAATCAAAAGGGTAAAATTTTTAAATTATCATTGGAATCGGGAAAAGTTCTATTTTCTAAGTTGATCATACTTAATCTCACGGCAGTGCAGCTTCGCCAATTTGTGACAAACTCTGTGGTCGGTGAATGGGCTTTATGTCCTGATGATCTTCTCAGTCGATTTTCTAATTACCCTCTGACTCTGAAGTTCGGTCATTATCATTTACCTAAAAATATACAGCCCCTCACTTTACTGCTTGAGCAGGATGTTCTGCCCGAGCCCGATCTAGAGATGTGGCCGATGAGTCTGAGCTCAAACGACTTAAATCAAAGTGTCACTTTATGGGTAACTGATCGAACCGATTTTTCCTTCGAAGTGTTTACGGAGAAGGTCAAAAAAGCCTTAGCGAGATTTCAATATCATTTTCCAACTGCGCTTAACCATACAGTATCCCAATCAATCCCTTTGGGGGTTGATATTTGCTATTCTGAAGAGCAACGAGTGAGAGTTATCAAAGCTATCGAAAACTCCCGCCAAGAGCTCTACTCCATTTCCCTACTCAACGTTCGCACCCGCAAAAAAGGAATTTACTCTTTGCTCCCAGCGCTGCAGTGCACCTTACCCTACCCATTAGGCACCTTGCGAGGGGCTGAGGAGATCTTAAAAGAGCTTTTCAGTCGAAAAGACCGAGAAACCAATCAAACTTTGGACAACTTAAAGACCTTAACCTCTCCTTGAGTTCTATGGCATAATTCGATAAGACTGACCCATGCCTTTTTTCAATTTAAAACAGAAACTTGCGCGAGAAATCTCAAGTGCATTGACTCACCCGGAAATCACCGCTGAAAGTCTGTTGCAAGAGTTTGGAACTCCCCCAAACCTACAAATGGGGCACATTGCTTTACCTTGTTTTAAATTGGGCAAAACTTTGGGCAAACCTGCAGGAAAATTGGCTATCGAACTCTCTCAAAGCTTTAAAAGTGAGCTTGCAACGGCAAGTGCAGCAGGCCCCTACGCCAATTTTAAATTTAAAACGAGCCACTTGTTCGATACCACGCTGACAGAGATTTTGACTCTTCAAAACGGGTACGGTTCTGAAACCCAAAACAACCCTAAATCTGTTGTACTCGAATACTGCTCCCCCAATATCGCAAAACCACTCTTCTTCCACCATATCCGAAGCACTCTTATCGGAAATGTGTTGGGTAACATCTATGACTTTTTGGGCTATAAAACAGAGCGAATCAACTTTGTCGGGGACTGGGGCACTCAATTCGCAAGACTGCTCGCGGCTTTTGAACTTTGGGGGAACAAAGAGGAACTCTCCCTCGATGATCTCGACCGCTCGATGAAACACTTGTTGGATATCTACATTAAATTTCACCAAGAACTTGATACTCACCCAGAATACTTAGAAAAAACATCTCAGTGGCTTCAAAGACTTGAAGCCCAAGAGCCTTCTGCCACTCAGCTGTGGAAGCTCATCCGAGATATTAGCGTCGCCAACATGGATAAAACGCTCCAAAAAATGAATGTCGTTTTCCATCACACTGAAGGGGAAAGCCTTTATATTCCAAAAATGGAAGAATCGCTCAAAGAGATCAAAGCGAAATCTGGAGCGAAACTAAGCGAAGGTGCCTACATTGTTGAACTGCCCGACATTGAACCGCCGGCACTCATTCAAAAGAAAGACGGCACTACCCTTTATCTAACTCGCGACATCGCAGCGGCAATTGAGCGATTCGAGCGATTTCATTTTTCTAAAATGTATTATGTCGTTTCGGAGCAACAGCGACTGCACTTCCAGCAGCTTTTCGCGGTTCTTAAAAAAATGGGGTACTCCTTTAGTAACGCTTGCGAACACCTCTCTTTTGGCACAGTCCATTTTGGCAAAGAGCGAATGTCAACTCGCGAAGGTCGAGTGATCTATTTAGAAGATGTTTTAAAAGAAGCGACCCAATTGGCCCTTGAAGAATGCACTAAGAAAAACCCCTCTCTTGCGGGTAAAGAAGACATTGCAAAAAAAGTTGGGGTAGGAGCTATTATTTTCGGAAATCTTTCAGCTCACAAACAAAGAGATATCGAATTTAATTGGGAACACGTTTTGGCTTTTGATGGTGAGACAGGGCCCTACTGCCAATACTCGGCAGTCAGATGCCAGTCTCTACTCCTCAAAGCTAAAGAAGCCAATATCGACTATCAATCTCTTGCTAATGCCGAAGCTTATACTTTTGCACCTGAGGAAGAGGCTCTTATTCTGGAGCTTTCTAAATTCCGCGGGGTTCTAAAAACCTGCACTCAAGATAACGAGCCCTATCATTTAACCCACTACTTGATCGACATTGCTAAAACCTTTAACCGCTTCTATTACCATCATCCGGTTCTTCAGGCGACGGAAGCGATACAAAAACAGGTAAGGCTCAACCTCGTACAAGCGACTTACCAAGTTCTTCATAATGGCCTAAGACTTCTCGGCATTGAAACTCCGAAGGAAATGTAGTTTGGACATCCGTAAGATTCTCATTCTTCGCTTTAGTAGTCTTGGGGATATTGTAATGACAACGGCGATGGTTCGCTGCTTGAGAAGTCAATTTCCAGACGCTCACATTGATATGGTTGTTAGAAAAGACTTTTTTGACCTCATCAAAGACAATCCCAGACTCAATCATAAAAAAGCTCTTTCGCGTGGCGAAGGTTTAAGTGGTTTACTTGAATTAAAAACTTGGATTGACCAGCAAAACTACGATGTCATTTATGATGCTCATCGATCCTTAAGAACTCTTTTCTTGATGCCTTTTTTAAAAGCGCGTCACAAATATTATTTTCAAAAGCATTACATTAGACGCTCTTTAGCTCTCACTTTTAAACTTCCACTCCTAAAAAACTTCGGAAGGTTTCTGGAGAGATATATTACGCCTCTTTCCAGTCTCGGCGTTAAATATGACGGGAAAGGCCCTGAGCTTTTCATTTCAGATGAGGCTCTTAGTCGAGTGGCGCTCAAGTTCCCCGTCACTCAAACCTCTCAAGTCAAAGTTGGGCTTATTCCCTCAGCTCAATGGCCGGGTAAGCGTTGGCCACTTGAGTACTTCCGAGAACTCATTGAAAAGATGATTCAAGAGACCTCTTACCATTTCATCCTTTTTGGTGGACCTTCAGATCATTTTTGTGCAGAGCTTGCGAAAAATATCCCAGCGGAGAGGCTTAGTAATTTACAGGGTAAATGCACCATAGAGGAATCTGGAGCCATATTAAAATCCTGCGCCTTTGTTATCGCAAATGATACTGGACTCATGCACATGGCCGACGCGCTTAAAAAACCCTCGATTCTTTTTCTAGGTCCCACGAGCCGAGAGATGGGTTGCCTTCCTTTTCATCCCAAATCTATTATTTTAGAAAAAGAGATGTGGTGCAGACCCTGTTCTAAAAACGGACAGGCCCCATGTATTCGAAAGAGTAGATACTGTTTAACTGAGATCACGCCCATGATGGCTCTTGAAGCTGTCAAAAAGATGGGACAGTCACTTCCCCTATGAGTTACTTTGGATATCAGGTCGGTTATTTTCTTTTCTGGCTCCTAAGTTTCGCCTTTCTCCCATTCTCCAAAAAACTTCGCCTCGGTCTGAAAGGGCGCAGGGGTCTTCAAATGCGTTTTAAAGAGGCCCAAAAAAGATGGGGGACAGAGGGTCTTGAAACCCATCCCTACTGGTTTCATTTTGCCTCAGCAGGAGAATTGGAACAGGCCATTCCTATCGCTGAGGCGGTAAAACGGCGAAACCCTAAAGCGGCTGTCCTTTTTACCTTTTTTTCGCCGAGCGGAGAAAAAGGGGTTCGCTTGGAAACCTTAAGAAGGGAAAAAGCTAATCGCCCTTTACCTTGGGATGCTGCCGACTATTTGCCTCTTGATCTCCCCTGGGAAGTATCAAAGACTCTCGATATTTTAACTCCAAAAGCACTCATTCTAATAAATCGAGAACTCTGGCCTAATCTTGTAAAGATGTCTCACGCGAGAAATATTCCGATTTATCTCTTTTCAGCTTTTTTTCCTAACAACAAAGCTAAAATGCTTGAATTTTGGAGACCTTACCTCAAACACTTAAAGCTCATTGGCACTGTAGGAGATTCCTCAACTGAACTTCTTTTAAATTTGGAACCGACCCTTTGCGTGAAATCTATGGGTGATACTCGCATTGAAAGAGTACTTGAAAGAAAAGAGCTTCAAAAGAAACCTCTTCCGTGGGGGACTTTTCTCACCTCAAACAAACTTTTCATCGGAGCAAGTCTTTGGAAAGAAGATTTTCAGGCCCTTCAACCCGTCTTAAGAACAATAGCCCAAGAATTTACCGACTGGAGAATCTGTCTTGTCCCTCACGAACCCGATGACAGTTTTATAAAGACGATCAAAGAATGGGGGCATGCTGAGGGAATCTCCTTTCGAAGATTTAGTCATTTTTTGCAGACTCCAGATGAGGTTTCACCGCTTATCATGGATCAAGTGGGCCTTCTTGCTGAACTTTATCGTTACTCCTCTTTAGCTTTTGTGGGAGGAAGTTTTAAACAAAAAGTACACAATGTTCTAGAACCTGCAGCTTATAGTAACGCTATTGTCGTCGGACCTTTCATCCAGAACTCTTTTGAAGCCACAGAAATGAATAGACTACAACTCGGTCTAAAGTCGGCAAAGACCTCTCAAGAGACCTCGGAAACTATATTAAAGCGGATTAGCGACGTGTCATTTCTAAAATCCGAGGGAGAGGCAGCCTACAAGTATCTCCTCGATAGGCGTGGGGCTTCGGAAAAGTATGGTGAGTT
>Ga0214923_10003991_pt1 | contig 18180 bp, 16 predicted proteins | sample LL1510_MetaG_FD_177993 | JGI IMG/M metagenome (GOLD analysis project Ga0214923, IMG submission 177993) | Freshwater microbial communities from Lake Lanier, Atlanta, Georgia, United States - LL-1510 | ecosystem: Environmental > Aquatic > Freshwater > Lake | place: USA: Georgia | collected... | reverse complement strand
AGAGGTTCTTTGGTACACTCCTGAAGTGATCAAGCTTTACGATCCTTAGAGTGCTGGCGAGAAACTAAATTTAAAAACTACTAGCGAGATCGAGGTAATAAATTATCATGCACACCCCGAATCGGTCTGCGGGATTCAATGCAGTTGTAGTAGCTTTAGGTCTATCAGGTCTCATGATGCCGCCACGTGCGACTGCGGATCAAGGTGATTCGGCAGCTAAAGCGGAACGAACTCCTACCTCCACAGCCACGCTCGATCCGTTAAGCAAAGTAGGGGAAGATACCACTTCGCCTGCAGAGGCTACAAAGCTTCCCGATAGGGTCGCTAGCCTAGCTAAGGATCGTGGATTTAACCCTGAAGACGTTAAGCTCGAAGGGGGTCAATGGGTCGCCTGCGTTGGAGGTGCTTGTCACATCATCGGAAAGTCTCTGCCAGATGAAATTAAGACCTGGCAGGAACAGAGGTCAATGAGCGGTCTTCGGGTGGGAGATCTCTTAGAGATAACCGGGCATGCAAAGGTCTCTCAACATGTAGTTGATAGGGGGGAAACGTACGGGATTCCGGGTCTGGGAGAGTTTAAAGCGCAACCCGATGGCTCTAAAACTTTTATTCCGAACCCAGCATTTCTGGGCACGGTGGTGAAAATCAAATCTGCTCCGGTCCCTGCAAAGTCTACATCAGGCCTACAACACAGACCGTACGAACAAGATCTTCTCTCCAGCTTCGAGGAGCTATTAAGGTCCGATCCTGACAAAACGTTTGTGTTAGTAATATCAGTTCCGAGTCTGTGCGGCCCCTGCCGCCAGTATATTCATGATATTGAGGCTGTTGCCTCTTCATACCCGTCCGCCATCAAAAGGGAGTTCTTTGTTATTGACTTCCCGTCTTTCGAATCGGCTCGCCAGCAAATGGGGAATATCAAAGCTTTTCCCGCAACTTTGATACTTCCACCCCAGAGAGCTGATGAGAGCCGAGTAGATGGGGATAGATCTTCTGGTCCATTTCTAGACAGACTTCGTGGACCCGGGTTTCAGCTGCACGGTCGCTTGAATGAGCGTCAGCTTGAGAGAGAGATTGTCAAGGCGCAACAGATACTATCTGCCGCTTCCGATGGTAATGGCTGGCAGGGTATCAAATGGACGACCCCCGAGTAACTTGGCACTAAGCTTCCGAGTAAAAGCCCTGCACCGAAGTAAGCTACCTACCCATCGACTACCTAATCCTTCATTTGCGGGGCTCTACTCGGTAAGGCCGGTCAGAGATAATTTAATGCGTAGTGGCAGGTGATACCTGCCATATTCGCGTGATCAGAGAGGCAAGTTGCTTCGAGTGTCAACAGTCATTCTTCCGCAGTCGACTTTTGAATTAGCTCCTGAGGTCCGAAAAATCAGCAATCTCGATTCTACAGCTCGGATTTCGTTATTTGATGAGGGCTGGGGGCTTGTTCGGTTAGCTCACTTGAATCGATAATACCCTAGCTGGCATATTGCACGAAACTGCGTAGCGAGAGCGTTGAGAATGGTGATTTTTCGGGCCCAAAGGTCGATTTTTGAACCGAAAAAGAGCCATTATCGGCGCTCGTAGTAGCTGGCTTTATACAATCTGCGCGCTTGCTGCATCATGTGTCCTTCGTGAGGAGTTTCTTATGAAAACCACCATAGTTACTAAATTTTTTATTGGCTCACTTTTGCTTGTCGGTGTCGCCGCATGCGACTACGAGTGGAAAGATAATCAGTCTAAAAATAAAGCTGAGGTCTCAGCGGGCGTGCGGTCGGACGAGAAGGGGCCTGAGGCTCCGCCAGCCGTTGATAAAGTGGTGTCCAACGAGCGACCTGTTTTAGCTCCCGGAAAGCAAGTTTTAGGTGATGCTGTTATGCCAAAGGGTCTAACGCAGATAAATCTTGCTGAATTGGCTGAAAAAGGGGTGCTCAAGGTTTCTTCAAATGATCCCTCGGCAGAGAGCAACCTCAATTTGGTCATCGACGAGATAGAGACGACGCTGGTTCGCTCTAATCAGATCAATCCTTTAGTTTTTACACTAGACTTCTCTGAGCCGCATACTATTAAGGCTGTGAAAGTACTCTCCTCATACTCTGATTACGGTTGGGCAATCAAAGTTGATGAGGGCGAGCGCTTTGTGGTGCCCTCAATTATTGAGAATCAATGGTCGACTATTGTATGGCCGCAGGGTCTTAAGGGAAAGAAAGTGATGATAGAGGTATTGCGAATCACCCGTGATAACTACGTGCATGTGAACGAAATAGGCCTATTTGAGTAGTTCTCATCCCGAGCGATGGATCAGAGAGATGCTGTCACCTGTTTGAGGGTTTGCTTGGCTTGCGAGCGAAAAGTAGTGTATTTTGTGCTCATAACCTCTCCGTAACCGCTCACGGCGTGGATACTTTCACTGCCGTACAGGACCGGCTCTTGAGAAGATAATTTTTTCATCGGTAAAAACCCACAATCCATGCTCTGTATGTCATCAGGGCTGAGCGTAATTGCAGGACACGAGGCGTTAAACGAATGAATAAATGCGGCTATCTCATCGTGGCTCGGCGAGGCTTGAGTTTGGAGATTCGGAGCAGCGGTTACTGGAGTGTACCATGTGCCAATAGCGGTCTGAGATCCACGTGGTACACAGAAAAAAAGTCGTCCGTCGTTGCTTTGTATGCCGATTGCGTGAGTGGGGTGAAGTTGTTGCTTGATAATGAGGTTAAATCCTTTGCACCACATCGGCCGGGGGCCGCGCAAGGTGGCCGGGACTCTCGCTGAGTCGAGCCAAGGGCCTAGGGCATTGATGACATACCTGCTGCGCACGGAGACGCCCGTTTCTGTCACGACACAGAATCCTCTCGAATCTCTCTTGATCTCACTCACTGGAGAGTGTTCCTGAATCACACCGCCGTGTTGGATTATTAGGTGTTTGAGAGTTGAAGAGATGCTTGCGGGATCCGTCATTAACACGTCGTGCCAACATAGGGCACCGAATGGGCTCAATTTTTCAATGATAGGGGCCAGTGTGCTGGTATGTTGAGGAGAGTAGATGGTGGGGACAGGTAGAGGAGATCCGCATGCTTTCATGGCAAGCCCGTACAGGAGAGAGGCGGCGGATACTGGGAATCTGCTTTTGAGACCGTGGCGGGCGAGCGGCATAAGGCATGGTAGGGGTTGTACGGCGTTAGAGAAGTCACGCAGTACGATGTTCTGATCGTTCAAGGAGCGCATCAGCCTTGAAAGCTGAAGGTGCTGTAGATATCGAAATCCACCATGAATAATTCGGAGGGTGTTATTCGAGGTGGCGGCCCCGCATTCCCGCGCTTCAAGTACGAGAGCACTCATTGAGTTCTGAACGGCTTCTGCGGCAACGCCTAGTCCCGCGATTCCTCCACCTACAACGATGAGATCATACGTATCCATGTTGAAGCGAGTGTAGCGTTGTTTGGCCTTCAGAGCCAGGAGCGCTGCGCAGGGGCTATATCAACGATATCCGGACCTTGGAAGGCTTAGTAAACTTTCTCTAGCTCTCTATCTAGATATTCCTTACTCTTAGGTGAGGGGTTTCTCTATGCGTGATGCAGCTCCAACGTTCGCTGATATTGAATTAGCGCGAGATAGAATTTCGCCATTTCTTCCTATCACGCCTTTGACTCACAGTGTGAGTCTCTCGGAAGAATTTCAGCGTTCGGTGTTTGTTAAGTGGGACAATAAATTACGCACCGGCTCGTTCAAGGAGCGTGGGGCGCTTAATTTCCTATTGAGCATGAGAGAGGATGAGCTTTCTCGGGGAGTGTGCGCGGCAAGTGCTGGTAATCATGCATTGGCTCTCAGCTTTCATGCCAATCGATTGAAGGTGCCATGTCATCTGGTGATGCCGACTTCAGCGCCCTTGGTCAAGGTTGAGTCGTGTCGAAAGTTGGGAGCTCACATTGCACAAAAAGCCAACCTGGTAGATTGCTTGGAGTTTGCTCAGGAGCTTTCAAAGAGTGAGGGGCTTACATTCGTTCCTCCTTACGATCATAGGGTAATTGTTGAGGGGCAGGGGGTGGCTGGTCTTGAGATACTGGAGCAGTTACCTGATTTCGATTCCCTGATTATACCAGTGGGCGGAGGCGGTTATGCGGCTGGAATTGTTACGGCGGTTAAAGCGAAGAGGCCCGATGTCTTTGTTATGGGGGTTTGCTCTGAGTGGGCTGTTGAATTGAGAAAGGACCCGACATCTGGCCGTCACTTGGTGACTCCGATGACGATTGCCGACGGGATAGCGGTGAAGACCATCGGAGCGGTGACTGGTCCTATTCTTGATCGATTGATAGACGGGTGGGTTTCGGTGTCGGAGGCATCGATTGCTCGGGCGATTGTGATGCTTGTGGAGCATGAGCATACGGTCGTTGAGGGAGCTGGTGCAGCTGGTGTAGCGGCATTAATTGAGGGGCATCTCCCAAAGAGATACGGGAAGCCGCTTGTGATGGTGTGTGGAAGTAATATTGATACGAATCTTTTAACTCGCCTGATTGAGCATGATATGGCGGAGCGTGGGAGGCTTCTCCGAGTGAGGATTATGTTGCCGGATAGGCCGGGGATGTTGCAGGTCATTTCAGGGATAGTGGCGCAACAGGGAGCGAATATACTGCAGGTGATGCATGATCGGTTTTATGCGCGTCTTCCGGGAAATGTGGAAATTACTGTGATGATGGAGGTGCGGGATAGCTCGCATGCGGACACAGTGGTCAATCAGCTAATCAAGGCGGGGCTTCCGACCGAGCGAGTCTAGTTCGTGGGTGCACTTCCCCAGCACCGCCCACGCTGCAGACTCTGCGAACTCTACCGGGGCTACTGGCAAATGGTGCAAGTAGTGACTCTGGGATTGTGCATTTTAATTTCTTTAGAGGCAAATACGGTCGGTCTCGTAATGAGATCCTAAAGCTAAAAATGAATACACCTGTGCATTGCGAAGTGGAAATCGCAATAAGCTGTGGCCCAACGCTCTAGAAGCTCACGGAATTTGCAAGCTTCGGCATTGAGGGGGGATAGAGCCCCGCTGGATAGGTTGCTGTGACTTCTCCTGTCTTCCAGCGCCTTCTGATGTCTCTCGCCTCTCTCATCAACTTCCGAAAGAAAGCAATAAATTTCATGCGCACTGAACGCTTCTCGGAAAGGCACCACATTCTTCTCCCGGTCCGTTGCGGGCGGTATGCGGTGTTAAAGACCTGAGATTTCAGCCGCGCGCTACCGATAACGGCGCGCCCCTTCCTCACGCGTTTTTTTTCAGCCCGCTCCTCAAGTAGTCTTACTCTCGAAACAATTCGTTTGTTAACTCTCTCTTGCTCCTCTGCGGAGTGAATTCCGAACGCGTCCAGCCACGCGTTTGGCTCTAAAGTAAATATCTGGAATTCTTTGGAATCCATCAGAATGTGCTCAGCTAGCTTCAAGTATCCCCGAGGGGTGTTGGCATATGGCGGGATTTGCTGAAATTGGGGGCGTCGCAGTCTTTTCCAGGATCGCACTGTCTGGCCTGACAAAAACATCCTCCATGATGAGAAGCCCGGGTATCTATCGATAGATATTTCCAGGTCATCCTTAGCTGGATTGGAATAGAGATAGGAGATAGCGACCAGAGCACGAGTAGGTGTGAGCACAATAGGGCTATCATACCCCTCGCACCAAACAGTTCGCTTCTGTCTCCCTAGTAGACCGTTAATCATGTGAGCTGACTCAGTTTTGAAACAACGAATGAAGCCGTGAACATCGTCTGGATTGACGACGACCAGGACTGTGTGGACGTGAGTAGCTTCAACGGTAATATGACAGAGTTTGACCGGATGGAGTTCCTGTGCTCTAGCCAAGCAGCTCTTGATGATTGATTCGCATAACGGGTTACATAGCAGCAGTAACCCCTCTTCAATGCTAAACGTGCAGAAGATTACACTGCCATGCGGATGGTATTTCATCGCTCTTGCCATGAAAGTCTATATCGAGGATCTCGTCCGTTAGTTGCTAGCCGGAGTATCAAATGTAGCCCCGGTACACAGAGAATGTGGCCCCGGTGCACAGAGAGAGAGGAGAGAGGACAGACAGCGGGTATGGCCACAGCAGCCTGGGTACAGTGTGAGTAGCCTGGGTACAGTGTGGGGAGTGGGGGGAGCAGTAGCCTGGGTACAGTGGCGGAAAGTCGCCGCAGCCCTAGGGCCGCGGGCGCTTCTTCAAGAGCAGGCGCTGTGGGCGCATGACGACGTGGGTGATAACGGTGCCGGCCCGTGCGCGAAGTGTGTCTATCACCGTTTGGGCTACACACTCCGGAGTTATGGCCGCCTCGGTATTGTCCTCCGGAGCAAATGAGAGATCATCGTAGAAGGTAGTCCGAGTAATGTCAGGAGAGATCGTCGCTACACGCAAACCGCTCTTGCGAGCTTCCTCAAAAAGAGAATCTCCGAAATGCTTCAGCCCCGCCTTCGTTGCCGCATACGCTGCTCCGTGAGAGCTGCTCTCCCAAGCCGAAAATGACGCGATGTTGACGACAGCGCCGCGTGCCTCTTTAAGTGGACGAAGCAGCAGCTTGGTGAGCAGAAGCGGAGCAAGAAGATTTACAGACACCATTTCCGTGATCTGTTCAACAGAGAGTTCCTCATGCGGCCCGAAGTGCCCAACGCCTGCATTGTTCACCAGCGCGTCGATATGTGCGGCTTGTTTAATGATCCTACGAGCTGTTTCCGCCAGTGCCTCATAATTCGAGATATCTACTGAGTAATGAGTATAGAGATCGGAATCGAAATGCATCGGTTGCCGACTGATTCCTATCACCCGCCAACCGCGCGCTAAGAGCGCTTTGGCAATTGCTTCGCCAATGCCCGAACTTGTCCCAGTTACAACCGCCGTCATATCAGACATAACGCCTCATCCTGAAAAAATAATTACCCAAGTTCACGCCCGTGGCACGCGCAGCAAATTGAATCGGTGCTGGGGGCGAGACTATTCGAGCTATTGCAATCCCTAGAGCTTGTTTCCCGCCTGAGTGAGTGCCTACTATGACTGCCACGGCACCACACACACCTTCTCAGCGGAAACAAACCGCCGCATACTATTAGCGACCAGACCAAGCATCTCTGCACGTTCGTTCGAGTTGTATGAGGCTGAACCTCGCTCTACTGTGTACGGATACATCACCAACTTCGAGCTGGGCCGACGATTCTGCATCTCTCGCAAGTAACCGCTGTTAATCCTAAAAACACCGAGCGAGACATCAAGCACTTTGTTCGGATCAACAACCGCGAATGTTTGCTCCAGGAGTTCCTCATATAAGCGCTCCCAATCTTGTACTCTCAGTATTGGATCGAAACAGAGTCGAATCGTCCATCCCAGGCGCTGGGCTTCCGCAACCGCATCAAGGCGTGCCCTCAGAGATGGGGTGCGATGTTCAAATCGTCGCACTATACGATCGGGCGAAAGTGTCCAAGCGAGAATTACATTCGGCGAGGGTGTAATATTTCGGAGCGCTTGAATATTGGCGCTCTTCGTCCGAATCTCAAGATTTAACCGCGGAATTGTTCGCGCGAAATTAACCCATGGGGCGCAAAAACCGAACAGGTCGTCAAGCGCCAAGAGATCTGTATCGTATGAAATGCACAGATATCCAGGTTGATCATTCGCGAATTCCTGCCGAGCGGCGCTTATGAAATCCTCACCGTTTACGAACACTACTATATTAGGGGAAGAAAGAAGCCCCTGAAGGTAGCAGTACTCGCAGGCGTAGATGCAATTGAGCACCGGAGTTGTATAGAAGAATCGTGAGTGATCGAAGTTGGGTACAAAAGAGCTACCTGGATATAGGAAAGAATCCTGTTTCACGGCCAAGATGAGTTTCAGCGACTGACTCTGATGATCCCAACGTTGACGTGGCCGATTGAAGACTTCCTTATAGTTCTGGATCGCTATTGGCACGGCTCGTTTAAATCGAGCGAGGAGGGCCTGCGTCAACGGATATGAGCGCGCTGCATCTTCAATATAGATATGAGAAAAGTGTGGAAGAGTGATCACGGCAGGGACGCTCCACTGAGGGCGCGCAGCGCATCATCAAAAGCCACGCGCCGCTCATCTTTGTTTGAGATCTGTTTCGCTAAAAGCTCCTGTAAAACAGGAATGAACGGCTCACCCTGGGCTTTTCTGGCGCGCAGCCTGCGCTCCAATTCTATATTCTGCGTAACGGAGAGCTTTGCATGCGCGGAAACATCCCGCATCATAGACTGCTCTTCTGTCGTGAGTCCTTGGTGTTCAGGTAGTGTCGATCGCAATCCATCCACTATCTGAGTAATCGCACCGATTTGAGCTTCGATCAGCGCAGACACCTCCTCTGGAGCCAGGCGCACTCCATCGCAGTAATCGGACACAACTTTGAGCACGGCGACCTCGCTAGGAGCTACAAGAGTCGTAGCAGCTTGCATGAAACCTGAACTCTCCATGTCCACGAGTACCGGATGATGGGGAGGAGTTGTGACCGGATGATCGTGAGTATCGATGGCTAACTCATGAGCTTGGTGTTTTATGAGGATGTCTGGGTAGAAGCGTATATTGGTTGCTACATCACGAACTTTATTCACCAACACTAATTGGCCCTTTTCAGCGAGAAGGGGATGAGCACCGGCAATCCCAATATTCACCACTACCAGTGATGAGTGATTGCCTAGCAGATGAGCAGTCAAAGCTGAGGTTGCTACCGCCGAGCGTAACTTACCCACTCCAGAAACACCCAAATATAGGTTGTTTGAATGAACCAGTTGAAAGCGCTCTTCTAATTCACTACTTCGGGTAGGCTTTAAGCCCAGCGCCCTAACCACGGGAGTTGCTTCGCACATCAGGCTTGTAATAATCAGGGCCGCTTTCATGGCTTCACACAGTATCACGGCTAAAGAGATGAATCATCGGTTTCGAAGGAGGGGCAGGGCTGCTATAAGTACCTTATTCGTTTAGAGGATAGCTCCCCTAGCGTGTTCCTTAGCATAAATTCATGCCGTCATTTTCATGGCCGTTTTTCGCTCGGATAGAAGAGTATGAACCATCCAGTAGCTTACTTCTCGATGGAGATAGCGATTGATCCGCTTCTCCCAACCTATTCTGGAGGGTTGGGTGTACTAGCGGGGGATACAATTCGAGCAGCAGCGGATCTTTCGATCCCAATGGTCGCAGTAACCCTCCTGCACAGGAAAGGATATGTGAAGCAATCGATAGGAGCTCAGGGTGAGCAATTGGAATCGCCCGAGGAGTGGGTTCCCGAGCGTCACTTAGAGCGCTGCGCTCCGATCGTCGATGTATCGATAGGTGAGCGGCTGGTCCGTGTTCGGGCATGGAAACGACTTCAAATTGGGGTAACGGGCCATGAAGTTCCGATTTTTTTTCTCGACACTGATGTCCCTGAAAACCATGAATCGGATCGAAGAATTACTGACTCACTCTACGGAGGAGACCTCGAATGGCGTGCGCGGCAGGAGTTAGTTCTTGGAGTCGCCGGAGTGCGAATTTTGCGCGCTCTGGGATATCCGTCGAGCATGATCCACCATATGAATGAGGGGCATGCCGCTTTCCTGGTGCTTGAGCTCATTCCGGCTGATTGGTCAACCGCTGGAGAAGCTGATGTGACTCCAGTTCGCCAACGATGTGTCTTTACAACCCATACACCGGTAGCAGCAGGACACGACGTCTTCTCTCTCGACATTCTTGAGCGAACACTGAGTCCTGAATACATGCGCAAAGCGAGACCGTTGCTGGAAAATGGATCTCTAAATATGACCAAGTTGGCCATGAAATTTTCAGGCACCGTTAATGCTGTTTCCCGAAAGCACATGGATGTCACCAAGAGCATGTTTCCGGAGTCTGAAGTGATCGCAATAACGAACGGAGTTCACGCCGCTCGTTGGATTGCGGCCCCTTTCGCGCGACTTTTCGATACCTACATCCCTGGTTGGCGAGCGCGGAGCGAGCAGCTTCGGCAGGCAACCTGTATACCGGTCGAAGATATTCAGCAGGCTCATAAAGAGGCACGAGAGTCCCTCCTTCACATGCTTCAAGAGCGCTACGGAATGCCTTTTGGAGGTTCTGGCATAGTGATCGGATTCGCGCGACGCTCAACCGAATACAAGAGGCCCTTGCTTTTATTTAGGGACCTTCAACGTTTGAAGCATATAGCGGAGCTTTATGGTCCGATGAACATTATCTTCGCCGGAAAAGCTCATCCTCGTGATGACTGGGGCAAACATCTTATTCGCGAGATACACGAAATTGCTAACAACTCTGGAGATCTTCTGCGTATAGCTTTTCTTCCGAATTACGAGGTGGAGTTAGCCGCATCGATCGTCAGTGGTGTTGATCTCTGGCTCAATACGCCACGTGCTCCCCTGGAAGCTTCTGGCACCAGTGGCATGAAGTGCGCCTTGAATGGGATACCAAGTCTCAGTGTCGCGGATGGATGGTGGCTCGAGGGTGGTATTCAAGGTGTTACTGGATGGGTCGTTCGCAGCTCACTCAACGGAGGGGGAGTTCCGGCTGTAGACCAGGATAATGCTGACGCTGATGCGCTGTATCATCAGTTGGAGCATCGTGTGCTACCCTGCTTCTACAATTCACCTAATCAGTGGGCCGAGGTCATGCGAAACGCCATCGCTCTCAACGGCTCTTTTTTTAATACTCATCGGATGGTGGAACAGTACCGAGTGTTGGCTTACGAGCGATATACGTGAAAGAACACGAGCCTCCCCGCGGACATGAACTGCAGCTTCGACACCCTGATGGTCGGATGATTATGTGCAGTGTTGTCGGAGCTCGGGATTTTAAAAATACTGTTTTCTACAGTCACGGATTTCCCGCGTGCAGGATAGAAGCTACGGTTGCACACCGCGAAGCTCTCGATCGGGGGATCACTATTGTGGCCATTGATCGCCCGGGATTTGGGGGTTCTGAATGGTATCCTCGACGGCGGCTTGAGGATTGGGCCTCTGATGTTTGCCTGGTGGCCGATCATCTCAACATCCCTACCTTTGGGGTGCTAGGAGTATCGGGCGGAACTCCTACAGCTGTTGCAGCCGCGGCGATTCTTCCCGATCGAGTTAGATCCCTGTGTATCGTAAGTGGTATCGCTCCCGTTCAGGCCCCGGGCGCGATGCGTACCATGAATATCGCTAACAAGGCGTTGCTATGGCTCGGAGTCGCCATTCCGTGGCTGGGAGCGGTCGCAATAGCCATAGTTGCAGCGATATGGAGAGCCTTTCCGTTTGCGGCCAAGATCTGGTTCGGAGTGCTTTTGCCCACAGCCGACCGGCAGATTGTCACTCGCCGTGACGTCGGACTGGTGCTGACGAAAAACATCCGCGAGGCGCTTCGACAAGGAATTCGTGGAGTGGTCACGGAGTATCGGCTCTTTACCTCGGATTGGACCGCGCTTTTGACTCAGGTCAGAGTGCCGGCTGTCATCTGGCATGGAGATGCCGATACATATGTCCCGGTTTCCATGGGAGAAACGCTTAAAAAAAACATCGCGGGAAGCATTTTTCATAAAGTTCCGGGTGGTGGGCACTTTATGATAGTTGATAGACTCTCTTCAATATTGGGAACCTTTACTTAGCCATGCTAGCCATAGAAACAGTACATTCCATGGTCGTCGGTCGAGAGCTCCATGCTCTTCGAGACGCGATCATTGATAGCGCACCAGCTGAGGTAGCTGAACTGCTGTCACTCTTATCCACCGAGGAGCGAGTCCTCATATTTAGAATCTTACCTCGTGAGTTCGCCGCAGAGATATTCGCTGAATTAGATGTAGATCTTCAGAGCACCCTGCTCAGTGGTCTTGGCGATCGTCATACCGCACGCTTGTTGGATGAAATGGCGGCTGATGACCGTACAGCCCTCTTGGAGGAGATTCCGGCTGAAGCTGCGCGGAAACTTCTTGCGCTCCTCCCGAAAGAGGAGAGAGAGGTGGCGTTGACCCTTCTGGGATATCCAGAGGGTAGCGTTGGACGCCTCATGTCGCCTGACTTCCTCACTATTCAACAAGACTGGAAAGTTCGTGAGGTGCTCGATCATATCCGAGCGCACGGTCGAGAGAGTGATTCTCTTGATACCTTATACGTTGTCGACTCCAAAGGAGTTCTCGTTGATGAGGTCTCTGTAAAAAACCTCCTCCTTGCCTCGCTCGATGATGAAGTTGTGAGCCTCATGAATTACAAGTTTGAGGCACTCGCTGTTCAGAGTGATCAGGAGCAGGCGGTTGAACTATTTAAAAAATACAACCGGCCCACGCTGCCGGTTGTTGATTCGGCCGGTGTGTTGCTGGGGATTGTGACCGTTGATGATATCCTCGACGTTCAGGAAGAAGAGGTTACCGAGGATATTCAAAAGCTCGGAGGTAGCGAAGCGCTTGAGGACGCATACATCCGCACTCCCGTGACTACACTCATTCAGAAGCGAGCAGGCTGGTTGCTGGTCCTCTTCGTGGGAGAAATGTTAACCGCCTCTGCCATGACGTACTTTGAGGACGCAATTCAAAGGGCTGTTGTTCTAGCTCTGTTTGTCCCGCTCATAATATCAAGCGGTGGTAACTCAGGTAGTCAGGCATCAACCTTAATCATTCGTGCGCTCGCTGTTGGTGAGTTGCGATTGAAGGATTGGATGAGTGTGTTGCGTCGTGAGTTTATAGCTGGAATCTCCTTGGGAGCGCTGTTAGGCGCGGTTGGCTTTCTGCGAGTTTTGATCTGGGCACAATTTGTGGATACGTACGGCGATCACTGGTTAGCGCTCGCCTTTACCGTCTTCTTTGCTCTTCTGGGCGTAGTGACGCTTGGCTCAGTCGCTGGTTCCATGTTGCCGCTCGGTCTCAAGAAACTCAATCTTGATCCGGCCACCTCATCAGCACCATTCGTCGCAACCCTCGTTGATGTCGCTGGACTCATCCTATACTTCACCGTAGCGATGCTCTTGCTTTCCGGCACGCTTCTCTAGCTCGCATATTTCTTGAAACTGCGGGGCGAGAGCGTTGAGAATGTTTATTTTTCGGGCTAAAAGGGCGAATTCAAAAAAGCGCGATTATCAGCGCTCATAGTAGCTGGCTTCATGCAATATGCGAACTAGCTCCAGCTATCGTTTGGTTCTAATCCGAGCCTCAGCCCGTATTCCTTCGCTGAGGGATAAAATAGTATCGATGTAGCTTTTGCTCCTGTTATAGCGCCAAATAATTGAGCGCTTTTCCTGTAGTGGTATGTCTCGGCGAAATCCAAAATTCGCGAGATAATTAGCCGTAGACCACAGCGCGTCCTCTTCATTATGCAGGGAGATGAGACCATCTTTATTACCGTCTATTCCATAGCGAATAAAAGCAGACGGCAGGAACTGAGGCATGCCAAAAGCGCCCGCACTAGACCCCTTCATATCGAATGGGTTGACGTGGTTTTTTTTCGTAATTGAAATCAGCGCCGGGATCTCAGGAAGAAAGGTTTGCTCAAGGTAGCGACCACGCTTCTTTACTTGCTCGAATGTAATCGAACGATCCTTTGCTTTCTGTAGTTTGTAGTTGTGCCGCAGGTTCTCGGGCGCGTTAGCTGAGGCTAATCGCGAAAGCCGGAAGATGATCATCTCGGACCCCGTATGTTTACCGATCTGAGACTCTACGACCAAGATCGCTGCCACAACCTCACGTGGTACCTTGAGAGTCGCCTCTACGGTGTCAAAATCTGCCCTTTTCCGGATGATAAACTCGGCGCCGATCTGTCGATACTTCGGTTTAGCAAAACCAGAGTACATCGAAGCGGGTTCACGCGGGCGAAGGCTGAAGGGTACAAAAGTGAAATATGGCATACGTGGGCTACCATAGATAGCGCGTAGGTCGTGGTCGCTCACGCCGTTGTGACGCAACCTTTCAACTAAATAATCCCAGCCGCGAAATGTCGGGCTCGGAGCACGAAATTCAGACACTGGGGTGTCTCTGGATCCCTGTGCCGTGACAGGATTATGCGGCGATGTTTTTTTGCTCGCTGCTTCACACGGTAGGGCGTAGAGGCACAGCATCATAAGCGCCGTTAAAATAATTCCTCGTCGCACTACACTCCCCCTTGAATTCGGGCGGCCAGAGAGCTGAACACGGCGTTTGGTCCTAATGATCTGTCCTTTAGCCTAAAATCAGCGACCATAAGCGCAGAAAGCGCCCGTACAAAGGTGGCAGATGGAACTCGTTTGGCCAGAGGTAGATATTTGGAGAAGAGCCACGGAGATATGCCGAGGTCATTCTTGATATCTCCATGTGAAAGCCCTTTGTCAACTAAAAGCCGAAGTCTCAGCAGAGTGCCGAACGTCTTGGTGAGTAGCCCAATCAACATAAACGGGCTCGAACCCTGATCGAGTAACGTGGCTAGAAGCGTCTCAGTTGCGGCTCGGTTTTTGCCGAGTATTGATTCAGCCAGCTCGAAGTCGCTCGCTGTTGTCTTACCTGGCTCAAGCGATCGAAGTGCTGCGACCGTAGCTGCGTCATTTCCCAGGTACACGGAATACTTCTCAATTAACTTCGCTATCGCCTCTGGATCATCATCGCCAAGCGACATGAGAAGCTCCACAACGGCATCATCGAATCCAGAAATACCAGATTGCTTGATCTCGCGTTCAACCCAGCGAGCTAGCCCTGCGCCCTTGAGAGGTTCAAGCGCTAGTTGAATCGCTTTCTTCTCAAGCAGCTTCTTGAATGCTGGGATAGCCGGCAGCGAGCTCCCAATTAAGAAAAGGTGAATCCCGGGAACGGCCCTTCCAATAAATTCCGCCACTGGCTCAACATCTACCGCCCGCGCCGATTCCAGGCCTCGCATTACAGCAAAGCGCCGTGGCTCAAACAGTGAGGGTTCGGAGAGATCTCGTATGAAAAGAGCTGGGCTTGATCGACCCTGTTCTCCAAAACGAAAGGTAATCGGCCTTGACGTGTTTTTGTTAAAGTGTCGCAGTAGATATTCTAGAGAGCGATCGCGGCGAACACGATCCGGTGCCGTGATGACAACACAGGCCGGACACTCACTCTTATTTGTAATCTCTTTTAGAATTGCCGCGCTGGAGGGTGACGCCATAGAGGGACAATACCCTTCTACGTCAGAGGCCGCAAATACTTATGAGCGCCTCCAGGGCGCCTAGGTGGAATAATTCGTAATGGGGGAAGCGGCGCGAACTTCGGGGCTTACGCCGTCCTGATAAGTCTTGAAATTATTGATGAACAAAGTCGCTAATTTTTTTGCGGCTGCATCGTATGCGACCGGGTCCCTCCAAGAGTTCTTAGGAATCAGAATCTCCGCGGGTACCCCTGGACATGAAGTTACAACGTCAAAACCGAAAAACGGATCTTTCTGAGTTGGAGCGGTGGCAAGCTCGCCGCTGTGGATGCAATCGATGATTTGGCGGGTGATGCTGAGCTTCATGCGCTTGCCAGTGCCGTAGGAGCCTCCACTCCAGCCGGTGTTGACCAGCCACACGTTTGCCTTGTGGTCATGCATGCGCTGAGCTAGCAGCTCTGCATATTTGGCTGGGTGCCAGACAAGGAAGGGCCCGCCAAAGCACGGGGAGAATGTGGCACTTGGTTCCGTAACGCCCATTTCAGTGCCTGCTACTTTTGCGGTGTAGCCGCTTATAAAATGATACATTGCGTGTGCTTGCGACAATTTGCTCACGGGTGGAAGTACCCCGAATGCGTCACAGGTTAGGAATATGATATCCGAGGGGTGTCCGGCGACGCATGGTATCTTAGCATTTCGAATGAACTCGATTGGGTATGCTCCGCGCGTGTTCTCAGTGATTGATTTGTCGTGAAATTGAACACTGCGATCCTCGTCGTCGAGAACTACATTTTCCAGAACCGACCCGAAGCGCAAAGCTTGAAATATATCCGGCTCACTTTCAGGGGTAAGGTCAATTGCTTTGGCATAGCAACCTCCCTCAATATTAAATATTCCAGTATCCGACCAGCAATGCTCATCATCTCCAATCAAAAGCCGCTTTGGATCCGCTGAAAGGGTGGTCTTTCCGGTGCCCGAAAGTCCGAAGAGCACGCTTGAGCGGTCGGCGCTTTTGTCTGCCGTCGCCGAGCAGTGCATCGACAAGATTCCACGCTTCGGCATAAGGTAATTCATGACTGTAAAAACGCCTTTTTTCATCTCGCCAGCATACTCAGTTCCAAGAATGACAAGCTCTCCTTTTTCAAAATTCAGGTCGATGCTGGTCTTCGATGTCATTCCAGGGGTGTGTTGATTGGCTGGAAAACGCCCTGCGTTGATAATAACGAAATCAGGCTGGCCAAAGGTCTCTAGTTGGGCATGCGTTGGACGAATAAGCATCGTGTGCATAAAGAGTGCGTGATAGGGGCGAGAGCAGATGACGCGCACCTTGATCTGTGTCGCAGGATCCCAGCCAGCAAAACCATCAAATACATACAGAGTTTCACGAGTGTTGAGATAATCTATCGCGCGCTCGCGATTGATGTCATAGATGTGCGGCTCCAGGGGCACATTTACCGTTCCCCACCAGATGTCCTTTTCGGAGGCAGGATCTTTGACGATGCGTTTGTCCTTCGGCGAGCGGCCTGTCTTGGCGCCGGAGTACGCGCACAGGGCTCCACTATCAGCGATGCGAGTCTCAGGTTCATTCAGGATCGCCTCCTCATACAAACGACACGGCGCAAGGTTTCGAAAGATATTTTTAACCGAGATACCGTGTTGTTCGAGGGAAAATGTGGACATGCTGACTCCGCGTGTTGAGGACCGCTACCGTCCTTTAATCTATCACAAGATATTGTGAAGTATCAAAGGCGGAGCGATGTAAAAGTGACCGATCTGCCGGCGAGATGCAATTCTATTCCGGGTTTTTCCTAGCTCGAGAGCGAAAACACAGATGGGCATCAGATCCATTTCAGGTCTCGTGCAGCGTGCCTTCGGCGGCACCTTAAAGAGCTGCCAGGCTCAGGGGGCATGACGTATGAGGGCTTGAGCTATCGGTCGCGCATGTGGTTTGATCCCCCGTGGGCTGTTCGGTACTTTCCCCGCAGCCGCATCGTGCAATGTCTAGTCTCGGCGAGCATGACCCATGAAGCATCCCTCTCGACGCCGTGTGAAGCCCGCCGGAGCTGCGCCGGGTACGGTAGTGTACATAGGAGAGTCGCGCTCTGAACCGGTCCGCATTTCGCATATTCAATATGATTCTCAAGTAGCGCTTGCGCCAAAAACGGTTTTAGCGTCTGAGGTGCGGAGACCCTCAGATATGTCAGGAGTAGCATGGTTCACAATAGATGGCGTGCATGATACCACCGCGCTTGAGGTGATTGGGGATAGTTATGGTCTGCATCCTCTTGTTATCGAGGACATTGCTAACACTCGTCAGCGCCCCAAAATAGAGGATTTTGATAATTACATCTTCATAGCGATGAAGATGATTACGTATACGGCCGAGCTAAAAAAACTCAGAGCGGAGCATGTGAGTATCATCCTCGGTAAGGCATACGTGCTCGCCTTTTTGGAGGATGAGGGGGATGTGTTTGAGCCTGTTCGTCAGCGCTTGACCGCAGGCAAGGGACGGATTCGAAAGTTGGGAGCAGATTACCTTGCGTACGCGCTGATGGATGCAGTTGTTGATAATTATTTTACCGTTTTAGAGAGTCTGGGAGAGGAGATTGAGGTTCTAGAAGAGGAAGTGGTGCAATCGCCAAGTTCCTCCACACTGGCTCACGTACATCGATTAAAGCGTGAGTTGATTTTCTTGCGCCGCGCAGTGTGGCCAATGCGCGAGACAGTAAATTCCCTGTTGCGAGATGAGTCTGATCTGGTAACCGCCGAGACGCGAGTGTTTTTGCGTGATCTCTACGACCACACTGTACACGTCATCGATACGGTAGAGACCCTGCGTGACATTGTTGGAGGAATGTTGGAAGTGTATCTTTCGAGCGTGAGTAATAAGTTGAATCAAGTCATGAAGGTGTTGACGGTAATGTCGAGTATCTTCATTCCACTGACGTTTGTGGTAGGTGTGTATGGAATGAATTTTCAGCACATGCCGGAGCTCCAGTGGCGCTACGGATACCCCGTCGTTATGGGTGGCCTGGCAATTGTAGCAGTGGTGCTTTTAGCGATTTTCAAGCGGCGCGAGTGGTTGTAGTCGAGCCTTTTCACATAAGGCCAGTGCTCTGAA
>Ga0214923_10003990_pt1 | contig 18181 bp, 40 predicted proteins | sample LL1510_MetaG_FD_177993 | JGI IMG/M metagenome (GOLD analysis project Ga0214923, IMG submission 177993) | Freshwater microbial communities from Lake Lanier, Atlanta, Georgia, United States - LL-1510 | ecosystem: Environmental > Aquatic > Freshwater > Lake | place: USA: Georgia | collected... | reverse complement strand
AAGGTTTTAATTCAAATATTTCCTATGCTTAAGGAAATAGATTATTTAGAAAGAACATTACTTTTATTAAAACAAAATTCTCTTTTTATAAACAGAGAAAAATATCATTTAATATTAGACATCACACTCCCCACTTCAGATTACTTAGTTGATTGGGAAAAATCAATATTAAAAAAAGATTATTTTGTTAATCGCCTTAAAAATTTTGAGAAATATTATTTAGGATGGTGCGATGAATATTCTTTAACTACAGACGATAATGTTAAAGGACTTTTAGATTGGTTTTCAAATACTATCAATAAATATTCTGATTTAGATGCTACTATTATAATTGAACCTGATGTTGTATTTGGGCCTTATACTTTAGGTTTATATCTAGAATCTAATTTACAAGCAAAAACTATATCTCCTAACTATATTATTACTGCAGAATATATTAAAATGTGGGATGTTAGTTGGGATATTGTAGTAAATTCTACTTATTTAAACGAACCATTTGATTTTAGAAATACAAACGATGCTGTAGTAGATACTTATCATTTAAAAAATGATGGAGAAATTAATCTTACACCTTTAATTTACAATAACCAAAAATATTTTAAATTTGGTGGGGGATGGTTTACTTTATATTCTAAACATCTTATAGACACTATAGACTTTCCAAAAGAATTAGAAGGATATGGAGGGTTTGATAATTATGTAATGAATTTTTGTTATAATAGACCTGATTTAGTTACTCAATATAAAATTGAAAATTTAGTAATTACTGATAAACATAATCATACTGAACATTATGATAATTATGTTTATTCTTTAAATCGAAAACAAGATTTATACGAAAAAAATAATAAAATTATATTTGATCATTTTAAAAATAAATTTGGTTTTTAAATAATTTATTATTATATTTACCCTATGAAAAATGTGTACGATATAACAAACGAATTTGAAAAACGTTTAGCCGACTATACAGGGGCACCTTATGTGATTACTGTAGACAACCAATCAAATGGTTTATTTTTAGCCTTAATATATGAAAAAGTATATGGGACTGAAATTACTATTCCATCTCGTACTTACCCATCTGTACCCTGTGAGATAATACATGCAGGGGCAAAGGTAAACTTTAAACCAGTTAAAGACAAAACAATTAAGGGAGCATACCAATTAGAACCCACTAATATATGGGACTCAGCGCTACGCTTTACTGCAGACATGTACAAACCAGGAACACATATGTGTATTTCATTTACGGGTCCATATAAACATTTTAAGTTGTCTAAAGGTGGAGCTATTTTAACTGATAGTTTAGAAGCATATCTTTGGTTTAAACGAGCAAGGTATAGTGGTAGAAGAGAATGTTCATACCATGACGATCATTTTGACATGTTAGGTTGGAATTTTTACATGATGCCTGAATTAGCTGCTCGAGGTTTACTTTTAATGAACCAGTTTTATAATATGGATGGAACCCCTAAACACAATGAAGATTTAGAATTACCATATCCAGATTTATCTAAATTTGAAATCTATACTAAATCAAACAGATAATGGAATTAGCTTTATATGGGTGTGGGGGGCATGCTAGAGAAGTAGCTGCCCAAATAGGAGAAAAAGTAACATTTTTTGTTGATGATGAATATTCAAATAATATAGCTAAACCATTATCCTCATTTGACCCAGAAAAATATCATATGATGATTGCTGTTGGGGATAGTAAGGCTAGATTTGATATAGTTCAAAAATTACCTAAAGAAACTGTTTACTTTACTTTTATTCACCCTACAGCTCTAATTTTAGATGACAATATTGAAGTAGGAGAAGGTAGTTTTATTGGAGCTTATTCAATATTAACTACAAATATTAAAATAGGCAAACACGCTTTATTAAATAGAGGAAACCAAATAGGGCATGATACAGTAATAGGAGATTATTTCAGCGCTATGCCAGGAGCAATAGTATCAGGTAATGTAACAGTTTATGATTGTGTTTATATGGGTACTAATTCTTCTATTCGAGAAAAAATACATGTTCATAGTTCATCCACTATTGGAATGAATTCATGTGTTGTAAAAAATATAGAAAACCCTGGAACCTATGTTGGTGTTCCTACTAAAAAAATAAAATAATATGATTTCATTTATTATCCCAAGTTACAATAACTTACAACACTTAAAAAATGTTTACGCAAGTATTCAAAAACATGCTCCACAAGCCGAAGTTATCTTACTAGATGATGGTTCAACTGATGGTACTCAAGATTGGATTCAACAACAAGATTGTATCAAATATAGAAGTGAAGAACGAGTAGGTCATACTATACTTTATGACAAAGGAATTGATATGGCTACAAATGAAATTGTAGGTATTTTACATGCCGATATGATTTTAGGCCCTAACTATATTGAAAACATGCTCAAACATTTAACTAAAGGAAAAGTAGTATGCGCAACTCGAATTGAACCACCTCTACATCCAGAAGGTAAAGAAAAGATCATCCGAGATTTTGGAATGGATTTTGATACATTAAATATAAAAGCATTTGAACAATTCGTTTCAGAAGCACAAATAGAATTTAAAGACCAAACTACAAAAGGAATGTTTGCCCCTTGGATTTTATATAAATCAGATTTTCAAGCTATTGGAGGGCATGATCCCCTATTTGCTCCATTCCCATATGAAGATTCAGATATATTCCAACGTTGGATTTTAGCTGGTTACGAGTTAATACAAAGTAGAGATGCTTTTGTTTACCATTTAACTTGTAGAGGACATAGATGGAATGAACAAATAGGGAAAGATGATGATTATTATAAAATTGTTTCTCAACGTGCCGCCAAAAACTATTTACGCAAATGGGGAAGTTGGATACAAAATGATGAATATCAATTTCCAATTATATTACCAAAATATAATATTGCATATGTAGTTAAAAACTGCCCTGGTCAGTTACTTTCTAATTTAGAACCATGGTGTGATCGTATTTATATTGAAAATCAAGGTATAGTTGATATTTATATTGACCGAGAACAAGAAAATACTTCATATGAACTTAATAAACGAGTATTTTCCCTTACTAATAACAACCCAAAATTGGAAAATGATATTATAATTGAATTTGACGCTAATCAATTAAACCAACAAAATTTTCAATTATTAACCCAAATGCCTAGTATTATTAAAGATAGTGGTGAAGTTGGAGAATTTGAGATTGATATATTTAAAATGATGATTAATCATATAGAAGAATATCAAAATAATTTAATTAAAATATGAAACAATTCATATACTATAATATATTAAACCCTAAAAAGGAACCAATAAGTAAACTTCAAGCAGCTAGTCTACATGATGCTATCGTAACAGCAGCAGATATTAAACAAATGCCTGTAGATGATTTTTTAAATGTTTTTAAAGTAGAAGAATATGAGCGAAGAAAAATTCAAAAATCTAAGTGATTTATTTGGGTCACATTCCAAAATAGAAGAAAGTCCTAAATCCATAAAAAAAAAAGAAGAAACATTTTTTTTAGAACTGATGGAGCAACTATGCCAAATTGAAGCTGTAGGTGCAGTATTAGGCACAATAGGAATATATGTTGATAAATATGAAAACCCATTATACCGCTCAGTAAAATTGCTCTTGCAAAAACATTATGGTGAAATGAAAACTGAAATTATTTTATGGTGGGTATTTGATAGTTTAACTCCAGATGGAGATGTTTATCCTTTATTAGACGAAAATAATGAAAGACATATTTTAAAAACTGCTCAACAATTATGGAAATTTTTAAAAAAATATAATGGAAAATAGAATATGTATTAAATGCCAAGAAATAATAAATCCATTAAGGATTAAAGCTTTACCTAATACTGCAACTTGTGTTAATTGTTCTACAGTTGGAGCTAAAAGAGGAGTATCTGTGATGCTAGGAGAAAAAGATCATACTTGGAATGATATGGTAATAATGGATTCTAAAGAATTTGAGATATTTGAACAAAAAAAGAAATACGAGGAAAAAGAAATATTAGAACCTAAAGAAATAGATGAAGATGATGAGGAAATCATTATTGAGGAAGAAGATGATAAAGATGATCTAACAGATTGGGATAATACTTTATTAGACGGATTAGAAGATTTATAACATGGCTAAGCCAAAACCAATATCAAAAGAAGATATTTTACGAGCTATGAAACAAACCCGCTCAGTTAAAGCGGCTGCTCGTTATTTAAATTGTTCCTATCAGCATTTAAAGCCATTTATGAAGGCTTATAAAGATGAAGAAACAGGTATGTCTTTATTTGATTTACATAAAAATCAATGTGGTAAAGGAATTCCAAAATTTATAAGCCATACCCCATTTGGAAGAAAGATGCCAGCTATAGAAGATATAGTTAATGGTAAAGAAGATGCTTCCTCATTTACACCTGAAAAATTAAAATTTAAATTAATTGAAGGGGGTTATTTAATTGAGCAATGTTATTGGTGTGGATTTGATGAGAAAAGGGAATTAGATGGAAAAATACCATTAATTATGTTTTTTAAAGATACTAATAAGCATAATTATAGGGATGGTAATTGTCAATTGTCTTGTTATAACTGTTATTTCTTGCGTTTAGGGAATGTGTTTAATGATAAAGACATTGAGTCGTTGGAAGGGCATCAAACTGTTTATAAAACGTCTGAAATGGTTGATTTTCAATTAGATGATTATCAAAAAGAACGTTTAGAGGAATTAGGTTTATGGGATAAGAAAGTAGATGATGACCCCTATTCTTTAGTTTCAAGAAAAAAATAATATTTATAAATGAGATGAAAAGTAAAAAACATAATAAAGTAGTTAAAGACTATGATAAGCAAAAAGAGAAACATCTTGAAAAATTAGCTACAAAAATGTTGGAGAATGAGGAAAAAAATAGCAAATTAAAAGAAAAAAACATTAACCCAGATTTTTTAAATTTATTTTAATATGGCAACTGAAATTAGTGTATTTGATAGTGAAGAATTTGAAGAGTTAATAAAAAAACGTGATGTAAGAATATCCAAAGCGTTAGTTGAGACTGTTTTAAAAAATTTAAAAGGTAGGAAAAGGCATTTACATGCTTTATCTGTATTAGTTGAACAAGATCAAACCATATATGATATAACTATTGATCGTGAAGAATTTATAACTACATTAGAACAAAATATAACTATTTTACAAGACAATGAAGATTATGAAACGTGTGCTGAAATAATGAAAGCTATTAAATTCTTAAAGGATAAAAAAAAATAACTTGGTTTTTAAATAAATTTTAAATATATTATATTAAATAATATTGAAATAATAAATAAAGAAGATGAGCAAAAACACTCCAAAACAAAACACAGAACAGTTTAAAGATTGGCTTAACTGGGTTATAGCGGTTTCTAAAAAGAAAAAACATAAGTGAAAAAACAGTTACTAATTTTATTGTTAGTATTTCCCTGGATAGGATTTGGTCAACCATTTAAAAGAATTGAACAATATAATTTAGATTCTGTAGCTAGAGCAAATTTTGCAAATATTACTTATCTTCAAACACATGATGGGATATTATTATATAATCCATTCCCACGATTTAAAATAACAGTAAGTATTCAGTTAAACAGTGATATTTTTTTAAATGGTTTGACAACAGAAGATTGGTTAAGTTTTGGAGCATATGATATTCGGGCTCGATTTTATATTACTCCAAACTTTAAAGTATTTCAAAAGGTATTTATTACCGGAAAAAACATATTTAACACAACAGGGGTTGTGTTTAAATTTTAAAAGGGTCTCATCGTCTATCGGTTAGGACGTTAGGTTTTCATCCTAAAAAGCGGGGTTCAATTCCCCGTGAGACTACAAACGTAGGAGTTCTTTGACATATTAAATTTTAAAAACATGGAAACAACTTACTTTGTTTTAGGCATGCTTACGATTGTAGCAGTAATTATATTAACTGTTGTTGTTGTAGGTATGGTTAAGATTATCAAATTAGAAAAACAATTAAATAATTCAACGTTTAATCTTCATCAAGATATCGATTATGTGAATCGTAGAATTGATAAAGAGATAGAAGACGCCCATCGTCATATTCAAAATGAGGTTGAGGAAATTCAAAAACACGAACATGAACTTGAAACAGTTCTTCACCGTGATATCGACGAAACTCGCCGCTACATTGATTCCAGAATTGATAAAGTCGTTACATCTGGAACTCTTAAAGAACCAAAACGACAAATTGTAAACGGATAATATTAAATAAGTAATTAACCCGTCAATCCTCCTACGTTTTTTTATAAAAAAAGATTTGGTTTTTAAAAATTTATTTCTTATATTTAATAAATTTTAAATTATGAAAATTATTAAATACATTAAAGAAAATTCACATTTTATTTTTATAATAAGTTGGTTTATATCTATACTTATACTAGCATATTTATTAGTTTGATAAAATGGCTATAAAAAAAACAGTTTTAGTTAGAATAGCAGGTGAAACCCATTACTCAAAACATATTGAAATAGACCCATCTAAGTTAACAAACATTTTAAAATTTCCTAAAGATGTCTTTGCTGATGTAGATGGAGTTCGTATATCGATTAAAAGAGAAGATTTTGAACAATTAATGGAAAAAAAATGAAAAGGTTATCAAGACAACAAAAAGAAGAAAAAGCAGTAGTTGATTTGATTAATGAAATGTTTAAAATCGCTGGCCATAATGTCACTTATGATGATATTAAAGACCGTAAAGATAATTGGTTTAATCAATGGACAATGACTGAAGATCAAAGCAACGAATGGATAGAATGGGGCAAAAAATACTTTATGAAAACATTTCGATTCCCCGCTAAATATGCTGAGCGTGAAATGCAATGGGTTCATTTGATGTGGGGATTAAAATTAGATCCTTCTTCATTTGAAAAAATAAACCAAAATAAATAAATTATTTAAAATATGAAAACAGATTGGAAAATAATATGGATGTATATAATCCATATCTTAGCAGGAATTACAATTGGATTTTATTTAGCAGGATGTAAATCACCAAAACCAGGTTGTGATGCTTATTCATTAAAATGGGATAAAGATATTGACACATTAATAGTTTATAAAAATAATGAATTATATTTACCTAAAACACCAGTTAATAATGCTAAACAAATTCATTTTAATAATATTGATAAAGGAGAATATATTGTTACTCTTTTAAAAGATGGAATGGTTATTGAGACTAAAAGATTAAATATTAATAAATAATTTGTGGAGATAAAATATACTAATCGTTATAATGATAAATATAAATTTTTATTATTACCTAATGGAAATATCATGTGGACTGGACCTTTTGAATATTTAAGATGTGGTTGGCCTAATGTGTATGATAAAGCCTACGAACAATATCAAGCTGATGGTGGCACAGAAGATATAGGCCGATTTAAAGAATTAGTCCATGAATATGACTCCAAAACATACATTTATACAGAACTAGCTAAAAAATACGCGCCACTAGTTTATTCAGATACATCTAAAATTGATATGGTTGACCCGTCTGGAGGTCCTTACTTAGCTAGAGGAACAGACATGGGAGTATTTAATAAAGAATTTTCAGGTAAAATTATTGATTATTTTATTGGTAAACCTGAAGGGTATGAAATAGTGATAAGATGAAGATTTATCATGAACATAAAGGACGACCCTCAGAAAAGAAATTACCGGTTGTAGTGATTTACAAAAAATCAACCGGAAAAAAACACTACATGATGGTAACAGAATCTAGTATTGATGATATCATTGATGAAAAAAAACGTAACCCATTAATTCCAAACAACTATGAAATAGTAGATATAGGTGTTGGAGAGTCATTTATTGAAAAATATAAAAAACAATACGATATCAAATGATGCCTATTTATAGACATAATGATAAATGTTATATTATCCATAGAGATATGCCATTACATAACTTTACAAATAAAGAAGGTATAATTGATTTAGAATTAGTCAAAATGTGCAGAGATTATTTTTTTCGTGTTGATCATGTACTACGAACTGAAGCACATTTTTTATTTGCTGAAACTATACAAGATGCAGAAATTATTGAAGAAACTCAAAACGTGGTGGAAGAAGCACATAGTTGATACCTGCCCAGAACATTTAAACGATATATTCTAAAATATGGCAATATCACCTCAATCAATTAGAAAAGGAATCATCATTAAATTTGATGGTGAAATAGTTGACAAACCAACTGTTTTATCTGCAAGTGAATCATGGAATGAAAACCATCAGATATTATTCAAAAAACTCCTTAAACAAGGTGGGTCATTTAAAATTAATGGGGTGCTTATTGAAGTAATTCCTGAAATTAAAACACTTAACTCTAAAGGTGAAATTGATGGGGGTGCAATTAAAGTAGATCCTTTAGCTAGATTTTAATAGAGGAATAAAAAATATAAATTTTTTTTTGTATATTTAAGTAAATTTAAAAAAATGAAAGCTTTATTAAACAAAAAAAAAAATAAAACTATTTGAGTTTATTGTTTTAAATGAACATTGCCAAGTATTTTGTGGATTACAAGGTGGTTACCCTGTTTTTAGTGATAATGTAGAAGATGCAAAGCCACTTACAAATAATGGTCAATTAAAAATGATTCAACAAGGTACATTATTTAAATTAGAAAAGGAATATTTATGAGCATAGAAGAAGAATCACAAGAATTATGGTATCAATTAAAAACTGCTAAACAAGCATTAAACGAAGCAAAACAACAAAATGTTGAAGCTGAATTGTTAGTTTTTGCTTTAGAAGAAATGAAAGAAAATCCTACTATAAGTATTCAAAAAGCAATTGTAAACGCTTATGAAAAGATCCTTCAATAAAGGAATAGTTTTTATAAAAGAACTTTCGTATATTTTAATAAATTAAAAAAAGATGAAAAAAGTATTAGTAACAATATCATGTTTTATATCATTAAGTGTTTTATCTCAATCATATAAATGGGTACAAAATGAAGTAACAGCTAAGTATAAAGTATTTATTACTTCAAAACAAAGTGAAGCCACTATTTTAGGATATAAAGTGAATTCATATACTGAAGTACTTAAACCAGGGCTTATTTATTTTGCTCCTGCTTATTTTAATAAAGCAACTCCCGTTTATAAAGTAAATAATGCTAGTGAAGCAGACATTATCATATATTGGGTTGATTCAAAAGAAAAAGCAAAATGGCTTTAATAAAGGAATAGTTTTTATAAAAGAAATTTTGTATATTTAAAATACAAATTTAAAAAATAAAGGTTATGGATATAAAACAAAGAGAAATAGTTAAACGGGGTCGACCGAAAAAAACCCAAAATTTACCTTTAGCACCATCAATTATTGATTTTTCTAATATTACAAAGTTAAATCAATTAAATATTGATTCAAAAATGTTAGAAGCGATGCCTACAGGTATTAACACCATTGATGAACTATTTTCACATGAAAAAGGAATCCCATGTGCTTCAAATATAATGGCAATCGGAGACCCAGGTGTTGGTAAAACAACTATAATGCTAGATATCATTTCATCTATCCAAAATAGAGGACGCAAATGTTTATTCATTTCAGGTGAGATGGGTCGTAAACAAATGTTTAAATATACTGAACGATTTAAGCAGTTTGGTATAGTAGATACATTATTTGTTTCTGATTATATGCAATTTAATACTAAAGATGTAATTGAGCAGGTTCTTGATATTGGGTATGATTGTGTATTAATAGATTCTATTGCTGAAATAATTGAAGGTTGTAGAGATGATAATGGTTGGGATCGTAAAACTGCTGAATCATGGTTAGTAGAAATCTGTATTAGGAATAATAAAGGTGAAAATAAAGAAAATAAATTTACATCATTTTTATTAATCCAACAAGTTACTAAACAAGGTGAGTTTGTAGGTTCAAATAAATTAAAACACATGACTGATGCCCTGTTAGAAATGAGACGTGAATCAGAACGTGATGGTGGAGGTACTTTTATGAAATTTGACAAAAATAGGAATGGTAAAGCTGATATAAAGTTATCCTATACATTATCAAATAATAAAATTGAATATGGATTAATTACAAATGTTTAAAATAAAAGTTATGGATGAAGATAAAATAATGAAACAAATAATTGGGAGTAATATGGATTTCCATCCAATTATTAGAGATAGCAAATTATGTTTAGATGATAAAATATATCTCCAAAAAGCTCTTGTTGAAATATTCAACAATAATTTTAGGGCATTAATTGATGATATGATGAAACAAGCTATTGAAAAAGAAGAATATGAAGTGGCAGTAGTAATTAGAGATGAACTAGATAAAATAGATAAAAAATGACAGAAAAAGAATTGCAATTATTAGGTTTTGAAAAACAAGAAGATGGTGGAATTGAAGTATCTGATGACCAAGGTGGACTTTGGGTAGAAGATGAATTTCATTACTACACATACGATATAGTAATGGGTTTTAGTTTAATCTCAAACTCAAATGATGAAGTAGGAGAAGATGGACAGTGGTTTGTAGAAATTTTTAATACTGAACCATCAATCCGTTTCACAGATTTTGGTGAAGTACAAGCGTTTATAAATTTAATAGAAAGTAGGATAGTAAAAAAATAAAACATGAATGAAAAATTAGAATTAGATGATAGTGAAACATCTAAAAAATTAATGGATGATATATCTAAATTATCATATTGGTATAAAAATATATTCACATTACGAGCAATTGAAGGATTAACTTACACTGAGATAGCTAAAAAACTAGAAATAAGTAAAAGTAAATCTATATGTTACTATTATAAAGCTAAAAATAAACTAAAAACATCATTAGAAAACCACATGAAAAAAGAAAAAAACATTATTGAGAAAAAATGGTTAATCATTAAAGAAAAATCAAAATCAAATGAATATGATATAAAAGAATTAGATGATTTAACTTGTGATTTAATTGCTTATTTAGCATTATTAACTGAAAAAGGAATTAAAGTCATAGATAATATATCAATTGATACCTATAAAGATAGAGTTTGGTGGGTTATTGAAAAAGCAGGTTTATTACCTGAATATAAAGATATAGATGAAGAGGATATTTTAGAAGTTATTAAAGATGATTGGGAAAAAGTAGAAAAAGATTTTGATATTGAAATAGATGATAGTATATTTTACAATAAAAAAATAAATTTAAAGTCATGGAAATAATTCATTTAAAATACAACACTTACCAAGTAATAAATTTATCTGACTACTCAGTACTTTTTCAAGGTACATATGATGAATGTTTAGCATATGAAGAAAATGCGTTATATAAAATATTTATGTCAATAGGTAATTTTTAGAGGATTAAAATTTTAAAAAGAAAATTTGTATATTTAAGTATGTTTAATTTAAAAAATAAAAGTTATGTTAGATTTAAAAAAAGATGATTTTTTGACAACAAGCGAAATCAAACAACGCGCCAAGTCAATTTTCACAGAAACAGCCGCGCCAACAGTTTCAAACAAATTTACCCATATTCCAACCAATCGAGTGATTGAAGATATGGAACAATTAGGATGGGGTGTAGTTGACGCAAAAGAAGTTAGAGCCCGTAAAGAGGGAACAAAAGGATTCCAAAAACACTTAGTTGTATTCCGCAACCCGGATGTAGTAATTAATGGTGCTGATGGTGATACAGTATTTCCACAAATTCTATTAACAAATTCAAATGATGGTAAAAATGCGTTTACGTTTACAGCGGGTCTATTCCGTATGGTATGTGAAAATGGTTTGGTTATTTCAACTGAGCAGTTCAATGATGTAAAAATGCGTCATATGGGCTACACATTTGAGGAATTGCAAGCGCAAATTCGTGAAATGGTTGAGCAGTTGCCTTTGACAGTTGAGTCAATGAACAAAATGAAAGAAATTAAGTTGAACGAGGAACAAGCAAAAGAGCTTGCTAAAAAAGCATTGACAACTCGTTTCACAGAAGATCAAGTTGAGGAAATGAACATTAACCTAGATGAACTACTCGCACCAACACGTAAAGAAGATGAAGGTAGTGATTTATGGTCAGTATTCAACGTGATTCAAGAAAAGATATTGGATGGTAGTTTTTCATACATGACAGGTGCTAAAATTAGAAAAGCACGTAAAGTGAAGAATTTCAAACAAGACATGGAAATCAACCAAAAATTGTTTGCAATGGCATTTGAATTTATAGCTGCCTAAGCAAACCATAGTCAGGTAATGCGTAATGAGAAAACGGTATCTTATCCTTAAGTGGTTGCATTGTTGCAGGTTCGAGTCCTGTCCTGACTACGCTGCTTCATAACCAGCTTTTCCCCCCATCTGGTATTGCAAGTTAATCAGATGGGGTTTTTAAATTAGGATTAAAATTATAAAAATTATTTTAGTATATTAAAAATAAAAGTTATGAATGAAAAAGATAAAATAAATAATATTGTTAAAGGTTGCCTTAATAATGATAGGAAATCTCAAAAACTTTTATTTGATCTTTATGCTAGTAAATTAATGGCTATTAGTTATCGTTATATGGGTAATTATGATGAAGCTAATGAAGTATTACAAGAGAGTTTTATTAAAATTTTTAATAAATTATCAACATATAACCCATTAAGTGCTCATCATGATATATATAACTGGATAAAACCTATTGTTGTGAATACAGCTATTGATTTTTTAAGAAAACGAAAACAAGAAAGAAAAAAAGTAATAAATGGTCAAGACCATTTATTTAAAATAACTGAATATGATGAAATGTTTGATTTTGAATCAATAAAACGTAATGAAAAACTAACCAAACTTTTAATGAATGCCTTACTTAAACTATCCCCAGCTTACAAGTTAGTGTTTAATATGTATGTTATTGAAGAATATACACATATTGAAATAGCTAAAGAATTAGGAATTAGTGAAGGTACATCTAAATCAAATTTATTTAAAGCCAAAGCTAAATTAAAAAAACTATTAGAAAATGATATAAAATTCATATATTAAACCTAAAAATAAAAATTCACATAATGAGTAGAAACAAGATAACACCCCGAATTGATCAAGGGCATGACTTAAAAAAAATGGTTGGACGTGTATTATTTAGTAATTTATTTCCAACCTTTTATGGAAAATTATTATACACAGAAAAGGGACGTTGCTATTTTGAAATTCTTCCAAACCCAAACCGGGAAAAATACAATTACAGCGCAGGACAAATAGAATGGATAAATGAACGAGTAGTATTAACAGCAAAATTTGAAGATGAAAGCATTTAATATAAATAAAACCATAATAGATAAAAAAGTTTGGCATGAAGGTTTCCAAATCACATTTGGAAATGGCTGTACCATTAGCGTCATATTTGGAAAATCATCATATTCAGATCAAGGTGAAACCACAGCTGAAGTAGCAGCATGGAACAAAGATAAAGAATGGATGTTATATTCAGATGGGAAATGGGTTGTTTTAAAAGATGGTTATAGTGATGTAATGCCTCGTTGTACAGCAGATGAGGTAGCTGAAATAATGTTTACCTTAAGTAAGGAATAGAAATATATTTATAACTATGAAATTAACAGAAATACTTAAATCAATTAAAATAGATCAACCATATTTGTATCATGCAACATATAAACCATTACTTAAAAAAATAAAAATAGATGGTTTAGATACTACTAAAAGTAAAAAAGCATGGGAAGATTCAATCTCAGGATATGTTTATTTAGCAAAAGATCCTGATGTAGCGGCAAGTTATGCTGAATCTTCAGATATGGTGCCTGATTCATATTTAGATCAAATTATAATTTTGACAATTGATGTTAGTGAATTAGATGGAGATAAATTATTCATAGATCAAAATGTTCAAGATAATGAAGAAGATACAGTGGAATATAGAGGTGTAATTCCATTTTCATCAATTAAAAAAATAGAGGACTATTCTTAATAAAATATCTTTCGTATATTCCAATAAAATTAAGAAAATGAATTTAGAAAATTTAGACAGAGATGAGTTACTAAACCTACGAGACTTAATCAATAAAGCACTTAAACCGCCAAAACCCGTAGTGAAGGATCTTGAATATATGATTAAAAATATCATGGATGAATTTGATTTTGATCAGGTGAAACGCGCTATGGATGCTTTAGATTGGAAATGGCAAGGTGAAGCACCTACCATCTATGATTTAAGAGAAGAAGCAGAATGTTTATTGCGAGGTGCTTCTGAAAGTAGATTGAATCACCATAAATCAACTCATCCCGATGTAGCAATTATAAATGCTCGTGGTGGTTTTGAAGCTAAAGCATTTTGCAATGAAAGTAAAACAAAAATTACAGGATTGCAATTAGACTTTATAGTAACAAGTTGGGATTCAAGTATAGACTAAGGAATAGAGATTGTAAAAGAGATTTCGTATATTAAAATAAATTAAAAAAATAAAAGTTATGGAAGAAAGAAAATCAAACATTGGCGTTCAATTAGATTTATTTGCAGGTATATTGTTGACAACTGAACAACAAGAACAAGTAAATAAATACATTGAAACTCAAAAGAAAAGTTCAGAGTATGCTCAAAACAGACACAAACAAATTGTAGAATTATTACTTGAAAATGATTTTATTGAAGGTGTTCATTTTGAACAAAGTTGTAAAGTAACTACTGAAGCACGTAATACAAGGTTAGGTTATAGTTACAACAACACATCATTTGAAACTGAAGTTGAATGTGAAAGATGTGATTCACAAATATATTTGTTGGGACAAAACTTTTACATATGGGAAACAGATAAAAAACTTAAACCTGCCAAATTCTGGTTTGATGTAGAAAAAGATAAAATCCAATGTGGTTCAATTACAGAACAATATCGTTTCTATAAACCAAAAACAATACTTGAAAAACTGAAGATACACAATGAAAAAGCAGCAAACCAATTTGAAGAATTTAAACAAAAAGAAAATCTAGAACAAAACACAATTGAAAAATACACAAAACTATACCCAGATGCTGAAGTAATAAGTAAAGATGGTTATACTAAGTATAGAGGTTCATTTAAAATAGTTGAAGTTAAATTCAAATCAGGTAGTTATGTTCAATTTGAATTAGATACTTACAACAATAAAGAATACATAGGTAAACGGTTTGATGCTGAACTTGATAAACTTACAGCAGAGGAATTGTTAGATAAATTTTCAAAACAAGCAAAAAAGGAAGGCTCTAATTAAAGAGCCTTTTGTATATTTAAATAAATTAAAAAATAAAAGTTATGAAATTTGATTTTGAAAAAGGAAAAAAACAATTGCTAGAGTGGATGGATACTGAATATGATTGTTCATATCACAATGTACTCCAATACATTAAAGAACTAAGTGACATGGATGATATCGAATTTGAAGTAGAATCGTTTCGTCGATTTGAACGAGATTGGAAAGAAAAAATATCATCAATTGAAGAAGCAACTACACTGAGAGAAGTGTTTATAGCATTAGAAGACACTGCTATTGAAAGTGATGATAATTTTATTATTGAACTTTTTACAACAGAGGAATAAGCTTATTAAAAAAAATTTCGTATATTGAGTGTATAAAAAAAGAAAGAAAAAGAAAGTTATGAAAAAAGCAGAAAAAATAGAATGGGCAGCAGATTGTTTACTCGGAATCAGTGATGATTGGGATTATTTTGATATTGAACAATTTTTAGATTGGCAATTAGATAATTTAGATGATTTACCTGAAGGTTATCCTAAGGAAGTAATGAAGAGAGAATATGAAACCCAAATTATGGAAGCTGTTGAGAAATTATTATTTAAAAGGAATAGATAATTTAAAAGAAATTTCATATATTGAGTGTATAAAAAAAGAAAATATGAGTACAAGAAGTAGAATAGCAATTGAAAACGAATCAGGTATAGTAAATTCAATTTACTGTCATTTTGATGGTTATGTTGATGGTGTAGGTAAAACATTATTCAACCACTACGATAAAGAAAAATTACAAAAACTAATTGAACTAGGAGATATCAGTTCATTAGGAGAATCAACTGAAGATACAGTAGCATATTGTCGTGATAGAGGTGAAGATTTACATTCAACTAGTTATTTAAAAGTTGAACATTTATTTGAATTAGGTTGGGAAAGTGGAGTAGAATATATCTATTGTTTAAATAGAGATGGTGTTTGGTTAGTGAATGAATATTATTCTAGCAATGTAGAGATATTAAAAGAAAAATTAGAGGAATAAGCTTATTAAAAGAAATTTCGTATATTACAATAAATTAAAAAGAAAAAAATATGAAAAATGCAATAATTGAAGTAGTAATAGAAGAACTACAAAAAGTAGTAAAAGAATCAGATGAAATGTTCAACAACCCAGATATACATTTAGCTCGAACAGTTGGTTTCTTGCAGGGTTCGATCAATGGTACTATTTCGTTTCTAAAAGAACAATTAGCAAATGAAGAAGCATTAGCGATTATAGAACGATTAGAAGATGAGGACTTTGTTAAAAAAGATTTAGGAATTTAAAAAATAAAATAAAATGGGAAGCGTAATTGATTATATTGAGTGTCCAAATTGTGGACAAGAAGCATACAATGATTTCTACTACAAAACAGGAGAAGAATACGTGAATTGTAATAGTTGTGGTTACCATTATTCAGCAACTATTATTGATGGAGATAAAAAACTAAATGAATTAACTGAAGATGATTTTGAAATCAAAGAACTAAAAAATCCATACGGTTCATATCGAATTCGATTTTATGATTCACCTGGTTATATTTGTGGTGCATTAGAAAATGAAGAACAGTTAAATGAATTGAAAACAGAATGTGAAAAAGATGATAAAATTGAAACAGTACAATTGAGTCGTTTTGTAGATGGTGAAATTAAAGTTGAAATGATAATCGATAATGGACCTAAAGTAGATTCAGCAGGATTTTCAACTGAAGATAGATAAAGGAAGCCCTTAATTAAAATAGATTTCGTATATTAAAGTAAATAAAAAAGAAAAAAATAAAAGTTATGAAAAAAGAAGAATTAGTAAAACAGTTAGAAGCAGCAAAAGTATTATCATCACAAGTTGATATTGATAAAGTAATAGCATTGATAAATCAAATTGAATCCGGAACAAAAGCAGGACTCACTCAAGAATTAGCAGAGGAAATTGCAGATAGAATTGAACGAACCCTAGACTATAATGCAAGTGATTTAGTTGATAAGGATGATGTTACATTTAGCATTACATATGGAAATGTAATTGAAATAGATAATGCAAGTATTAACGTTAGTGAAACAATGGATCATATTACAGCATGTTTAGATGAATTTATTGTTGAAGAAGATGATGAATGTGGACCGAGTGAATCAGAAGTAATACAATCAATCAATGAAGGATTAGGATTGTAATAGTAAAATAGAAATTTAATAAAGGAAGCCCTCAATCAAGAGGGCTTTCGTATATTTCAGTAAATTGAAAAGAAAGGTTATGAAAAGTATTTGTTCAGCAGATCACATTGTTGGATACAACGAAAGTGCAATTGCTAAAGGTGAAAATAACGATTGTGTAGTTAGAGCAATCGCTTCAACATTTGGATTAGAATATGACGTTGCACATAAGTTTGCAGCAGATAAATTAAAAAGACAACCACGAAAAGGCACATTCAATACTGCATTGAAACTTAGTTCATGGATGGATAATATCAAAGGTATTCCATATTCAGTTATACCAAAAGAAAACCTAATGTATCCAGGTTCAGCAAGACATCAAAAGAATGGTGGTAAACCAACAAACATAACATTGTCAATGTTTATTGAAAAATACCCTAAAGGAAAATACCTCGTCATCAAGAAAGGTCATGCATTTTCAGTGATTGATGGTGTTGTTGTTGGAAATGCAAGTGACGGAAACCATTTGAGAGTAAAAATATATTTTGCAATTAAAGTAGAGGAATAAAAGATATAAAAAAGATTTCGTATATTTCATTCAAATAAAAAGATATGACAAAAAAAGAAAAAAAAAGATTAGTAGAACTATTAAAAAAATCTATCATTGATACTGATAAAATGTTTACTACTAAAAGTGAAGAATATGCTTATATTATTGGTTATTTACAAGGAATAATAAAAAGTGTTATTGAAGAATTAGAGGACTA
>Ga0214923_10003988_pt1 | contig 18185 bp, 16 predicted proteins | sample LL1510_MetaG_FD_177993 | JGI IMG/M metagenome (GOLD analysis project Ga0214923, IMG submission 177993) | Freshwater microbial communities from Lake Lanier, Atlanta, Georgia, United States - LL-1510 | ecosystem: Environmental > Aquatic > Freshwater > Lake | place: USA: Georgia | collected... | reverse complement strand
TGGTGTCCTTGTCGAAAATGAGGTTTTCGAGAGCCACCAAGAAATCGAGCCGGTTGGCCACGGTCTTGGCCGAGCTGATGATTTTCGACAGGGAGGTGACTTCCATCAGTTCCGACAGCGCCTCCTGCTCCTCCTTTTTCAAATTGAGCATCCCTGTGATGATTCGCTGGACCGAATCAGGGCTCTCTTGAACTGCCTGGGCCAATAGTCGGAACATGAAACGCTTGGCCTTGTGGTCGGCTTCCTCGAAGGCCGGCAGATAGGATTCGACGTTGACCGCCAAAATGTCGAACATCTGCCGCCCGGCTTCTTCCACTGAGGTGAGATCGTCCTTCGGGTCGAATGGATAGATCTGCTCTTGCTTCCAGCGTTCGACAATCCGGCTCTGTCGCTCGCTCAGCCTCTGTCGGAAGTGCGACTTAACGGCCTGTCTCACGGAATGCACGATCGAGACCACGTCTGGATGAAGTTCATCCAATGCCAGCGTGCCCGCCTTATCCAATTCCCGGAAGTGGTCGCACTTCACGTAAACCGTGAATTCGAAACCTGGTGCGCGGATCTTCTGCCCCACCTCGGTCTCGTGAAGGGAAACTCCATCCGCATCGCACAGATGGACCACCCGTTTGGCCTGCATCGACCATTCGACGATCGTTACCCTGGCGTTAACCGATCCACCGCCGGATAGCGCGATGTTCTCCAATAGGATGTCCTTCCTGCCAATCTGCAGTTTGGTGGGATCAACCTCCACCCCGTCGTATTCGATGCTGATGTCGGGATACTGGCTGAGGTAGGAGGCGAAGAGCTTCGCCAGCTCCTTTCGGGCATTGTCGCCTTGCAATGATCCGAGGCTCAGTTGGATTTCCGAAACCACCACCTCGGTTCCGGTCAGATCGCCGTTGGCGGCTATCGGGTTCGAAAACTCGAGATCTGTTAGCGCCTCGGCCCGCCCGACAACCCGGTATCGCATCCTACCGGTGGGTGTTTCATAGACCGAGCGCCACTCAACTCGGTTGCCCAGCGAGAATGCCTTGAACCGTCCTTGGCCACTCTTGCCGTGCAACGACCGTCCCTTGAGCCGTCCCTTCGTCTTCTTCCAAGAATCACCCAGACTGCCGAACAGCGACTGAATACGGGAATGATCGATCCCGGAACCGTTGTCTACGACGCGGATGGTCTCGATCGAGTCCAGGCCGTTTGTTTCCAGGCGCACAGACACGCGGTCTGCCCCGGCATCAAGCCCGTTCCAGATCAATTCCGAAACGGCTTTGATGGGGGTGGCACTCGACAGTCTCTCCAGGAAGTCCGGCTTGGCTTGGATGGCGATTCGGTTCATGGCGTGTTCAATTGAGTCTGGTCCTCCCGGTGAGCAGTTCCTGCATCATGGCCTGCTTCAGGGCGCGAGTCTTTCTCCCGTTGCCGTCCCACATCCGCAATCTCCCCGTCCATCTCCGTCAGCACCATCGGCGACGGCGGTTCCCATCTTCTTCGGAAAAAGAAGCGTTCTGCGGAGTCGTTTCTGTAGGCCTCTCCCCTAGTGACGAGGCGTTTCCACACTTTCTCTGCGTCGTCGGAATGTCTCTCGGCGAACACCTTCAAGCCAGGCCGTGAGACCGCTTCCACAAGCAATTCTCTTGATGAACCAATTGGTCGCTGGAACATCTGATGGGAAAGCCGGATGAATGCTTCAGGAATTCCTCTGGCTGAATACCGAACATGGCCATTTCTATCCATGTGCTCAACGCGCATGAAATCTTCCTCCTCCACCAGATCAAATTGGAACATCTCATGCTGCTCAACAATGGAAAAGCACCACTTGTCTTTGGTGGCAAAGGTAACGGCATCTCTGTGTGTTTCTTGTACCCATGAGAAGTGATACATGTGTTTCTCACCTTGCTTGCACTCGGTATTGAGCACGCCATTTCCTGTTTTTTCTAATTTCATTGGACGAGTCTGGTCCTCCCGGTGAGGAGTTCCTGCATCATGGCCTGCTTTAGGGCGCGGGTCTTCTCCCGCCGCTGCTCCAGCACCGCCAGATCCCCGTCCATCTCCGTCAGCACCGACGCGATGGCGGTTTGTTCGAGGAGGGTCGCGGGGAGTTCAATCTTGAAATCAAGGAGACCGGTCTTCTGCACGTTCGGTAAACCTGAGCCGACGCGAAGACCCATGATTGCGGACTGCTGCGCCTTGAGCGCCTGGTAGAGGAAGTGGTTATCAACGCCATTCGGAATCACGGAATAACAATGGCCGCCGCACCAATACGGCTCGGTCATGAACTGGACGAAGCCGCAGGAGTTGCCGCCCTCACTGATGGCAATGGTGTTCCCGTCCGTGTTTGATTTGTGCGTGTAGCTCGATGGCGTGATGCCGCCATTCAAGTGGGCAAACTTCCCGCCCTCGTCCGTTTCGCTGCTGTGGAGTTAAGTTCCTTTTGAAACGGAGGCGACATCGCCCAGCCGCTTCACCTCCCACTCGCCGTGGAAGCCGGGGAGGCGGGTTTGGCCGGTGAGGAGTTGCTGCATGGCGGCCTGTTTGAGGTCGCGCTTCTTGGCTATGAGCCGGTCCAGCCCGCCCAGCAGCCCATCCACATCGCTCAACGCCGTCGCGATGGCGCGTTGTTCTGGTTCGGTTGGCCATGCGAGGCGCAACCTCTCGAATCGTGAGCCACCAAGGTGCGCGACGGACGTGGTCTGAAGGGCAATGCGAGCGAAAACGCCGGTGTGCTGGCAGTGCCGGAAAAGGTAGGAGGCAAACTTTTCGGAAACGCCTGTGCGTGCTCTAAAACGCAAAAGCGCGTTCTGGATGGCACATAGTTCAGGATATTCGTCCTGATACATGGCGCACCGCCCAACAAGTTCAATACTTTGCCCCTCATTGAGCAGCACATCGCCATTTCGAACCCGGAATTGCGCGAACTGCTCCTCGGTCATTGGCATCGTGAGCACATCATCGATGTCGATTTGGCCATCGAAGACGTTCTTCGTTCGGAGATACGGGCGTTGCGGTCCAGGCGCATTTACGGCCAATGCCTTACCAGTGACGACCTCGCCTTTCTGCCGAACCGGACAGACCTCCCACTCCTCCGGGATGACGCCGACCTCGGTCTGTTTGTAGCCGGGTTTCACTTCCACACGGCTCCCATCCTTTCGAGATGTCCGTCCACGCGGGCGGCGAGCGTCGCGACTTCGTCGGTGAGCTGCGGCAGCGGGGTGGCGTAGCGTTCGGCGAGCTGGCGGATGCGGCCGGTGAGGGTTTGCGAGACGCGGTCCAGCTCGCCCTGCACGGCGGCGGCGAGGGTGGGCAGCCATTTGTCGTCCACCACGAGGGTCTGGATGTCGGCCTCGGTGAGCGTGGGGTATTTGGCGTCGAGCTTGGCTTCGAGGTCGTCCTGCGCGGTCTTGAGCCGGGCCTTGGCGTCGGCCTGCTGGTCGAGCAGCGCGGCGTAGGCTTCGAGGGCCTGGCGTTCGTCGGCGTAGTCGGGGTCGCGGCCGATGTCCTTGAGGCGGGCCTTGAGGGCTTTGGCGGTGATTTTCTGCTTCTCTCCCTCGCCTTCGATGACTTCGGCGAGCAGTCCTTCCTCGCCGCTGTGTTCTTCGCGGGTTTCGTCGAGCTGCTGCTCGATGCCGGCGATGTCGGCTTCGAGGGCGGCGTTGGCATCGCGCTCAGCGGCAAAATAGCGGGCGATGAGCAGGGCGGCGGGAACAAGGTCGGACTTGAAGCGGCGCTTGCCCTGCTTGAAGTCTTCCTTCTCGGGCCAGACGAGTTTGCCTTCCTTGTTTTTGACCTGACGGATTTCGCGGGGCAACGCGCCCGCCTTCCACCCGGCATCGGCGATGAGGTAGCAGTCGTCCTGCATGGTCTCAGCCCAGTAGTCCATGAGGTGCTGATAGACATCGTAAGCGTCGAGCAACGGCGCGGTCTTGAAGGTGGCGAGCAAGTTCTCGGCGATGGTCTCGATGAGCGGCTTGGGATGGCTGTCCTTGGCGAGGCCCTTGAGCAGCGGAACGGAGGCGGTCTGCCATTGTGTGAAGAGTTTTTTGGCCTTGGTGGTGAAGGCGGTAAACTCGGGGTGGTCAAAGATGGCGGGTTTTACTTCCGCGATCGGGAGCTTGAGTGCGGCATAGCCGGGGCGGGTGGAGTTCCCGAACAAGGCGGCGCGCAGGCCGGGCATGATTTTCCAATAGCGTCCGAGCGCATCGAGGTCGCGCTCGGGGATGCCGCCGCGCAGGTGGGCGTCGATGTCCTGCAAATCCTCCGGCTCGGTGCTGTCGATGTAGCGCGGGAGGTTGAGATTGTAGTCGTTCTTCGGGTCGGCGATTTCCGCGATGGGCACCATGCGGGCGTAGCGCGGGTCGCTTTCATCCTGCCGGGTGAAGGTGTCCACGATCTTGTGAACGTCCTGGTCGCGGAGGCGATTTTTCGGGCCGTCCTTCATGAAGCCCTTAGAGGCATCAATCATGAAGATGCCCTTGCGGGCGGTGGCATTTTCCTTGTCGAGGACGAGGATGCAGGCGGGGATGCCGGTGCCGTAAAAGAGATTGGCGGGCAGGCCGATGATGGCCTTGAGGTAGCCGGAGCGGACGAGTTTTTCCCGGATGACGGCCTCGGCATTGCCCCGGAAAAGGACGCCGTGCGGGAGAATGCACGCGCCTTTGCCCGTGCTCTTCATCGAGCGGATGATGTGCAGCAGGTAGGCGTAGTCGCCCTGCTTCTTCGGCGGCACGCCCCAAGTGAAGCGCTGGTATTTGTCGCCGCTGCCGCCCTCGCCCAAGACAAGACCCGTAGACCAAGTTTTGTCCGAGAAGGGCTGATTGGCGACCACGTAGTCGTAGGTGCGGAGCTGCTCGCCGTCCTTGAACTTGGGATCTGCGAGCGTGTTGCCCGAGAGGATGTTCGCCGTCGGAAAGTCATGCAAAATCATGTTCATGCGGGCGAGACCGGCGGTGGTCACGTCCTTCTCCTGCCCTTCGAGGGTGATGTGCTTGCCGGCCTCGGCGGCGACCTTCAAGAGCAGCGAACCGGAGCCACACGTGGGGTCATTCGCGGTGGTGGACGCTTTGGAGTTGGCCGGCGAGATGCCGATGACCTTGGCCATGATACGGCTGACCTCGGATGGGGTGTAGAACTGGCCCTTGCTCTTGCCGCTCTCGCTGGCGAAGTGCCGCATGAGATACTCGTAGGCATCGCCGAGGATGTCGTCGTTCTCGGCGCGGTTCTGGGAGAAATCGAGCGCGGGGTTTTCGAAGATGGCGATGAGATTGCCGAGCCGCTCCACTTTGGCCGAGCCCTCGCCGAGTTTGTTTGGGTCGTTGAAGTCAGGGAAGTCGCTGCGGGCCAGGCGTGAGTTCGCGTCGATGAGCGGCTGGATGATCTGAGTGTTGATCTTGTCACCGATGTCCGGCTTGCCCTTGAGCGCGACCATGTCCTTGAAGCTGGCGCCCTTGGGGATGACAACGGGCGGGGCGAAGTCATCGGAGTCGCCGTATTTGTCGGAGACGTATTTGATGAACAGCATGAACAGGACGTAGTCCTTGTATTGGCTGGCATCCATGCCGCCGCGCAACTCGTCGCACGAGGCCCAAAGAGAGGAGTAGAGGTCAGATTTCTTGATGGCCATGGGTCAGTTTCTGGAATGGGCGGTGAGGAGGTCGCGGCGGAAGGTGTCGGCGTGCTCCGGGCCGAAGTCGGCCTCGATGCCGCGGATGGCGAGAATCATGATGGCGAGGTGGCGGGTGGTGGAGTTGCTCTCCTGGCCGTAGCTGGAGAAGTCGCCCGGATTGCCACCTTGGGATTCGACGAACTTTTCCGACTGCACTAATCCCGCACTTACGGGATCGAAGCCGCGCGCCAAATCGAGGAAGCGCCAGACTGCGTTTCGCGCTTGGGATGTTGCTGGGTCACTACCCAAGGCGTCGTGGGTGGTCATCACTTCTCGGGCGTAACACGGTGACGCTAAATCTTCGACGATTCTCCCGCACGACAAATCCGTGGTGGCGAGGGGGATGGCAATGCGTCGGCGGTAGGAGGAACCCCTCCTCACTTTCAGACAGGCTCTCACGAGAAGGGGCACCGAAGGGTTGAATCTCCAGTGCCCCGCTGCGGCGTTGTCAGGCGTGGGTCGCCCGGATTTCAGCACTTATTGGAGCGCTTCGAACACCTTGCCCACCATGTCCTTGCTCGGGGTCAAGGTCTTGGAACCGGGCTTCCACTTGGCCGGGCAGGCCTGATCGGGATGTTGGACCAGGTAGGCGTTGGCCTCCATCTTCCGCAGCAATTCCGAGGCATCGCGTCCCACGTTGTAGAAGTTCACCTCGCTGGACACCAAGTTGCCGTCCGGATTGATGATGAACGTGCCGCGCAGTGCCAGGCCGCTGCCGCTGTCATAGACACCGAAGATTTTGGAAACCGCACCCGTCGGATCCGCGGCCAGCGGGTACCGAACGTCGGCCAGAAGCTTCTCCGAATTGCGCCATGCCAGGTGCGCGAACTTGGTGTCGGTGGACACTCCATACACATCGCAGCCGAGGTCCTTCAGCTTGGAGTGCACCACGGCTAGGTCAGCCAGTTCGGTGGGGCAGACGAATGTGAAGTCGGCGGGGTAGAACACCAACACGGTCCAGCGGCCGCTGCGCTTGGCTTCCTCGATGGAGAACTTGCCGAACTCGCCTGCGGCGGGATCGTAGGTTTCCATCTCGAAGTGGGGGACGGTTTGACCGACTCGAAGGGTGATCTGTTCGCTCATATGGACAGGGTTGGATGACAAATTCGAAGGATTTAGTGCTTCCCGGCGTTCGGCCGAGTGCGGAAAATCGATAGCATGTTCCGCTGGAGGTGCAATCGGATGCGGTGCTTTTTTTGACGAATCGGGATCGTGCGATAACATTTCGAAATGATTTCCCGCATTGTGTTCCCAAAATTGTTGGTGCTGCTGCCGATGCTGTGTTCGTCGCTGATGGCCGCCGAATCGTGGGACCAATGGCGTGGCCCAAATCGGGATGGTCGGATTTCAGGAGCAAAATGGCCACTCGGGCTCGAAGAAGCCCGTCTCAAGCGCCGGTGGCGGTTGCCCCTCGATCCCAGTTATTCCGGGCCCGTGATGAACGCCGAGCGGGTTTTTACCACCGAGACCGTGGACAAGAAGCGGGAGCAGGTCACCGCATTGCGGCGCTCCGATGGTTCTGTGATTTGGAAGCGCGACTGGGAGGGGGCGATGTCCGTTCCATTCTTCGCGCGATCCAATGGAGATTGGATCCGTGCCACGCCGGCCCTCGAGGGTGACACGCTTTATGTGGCAGGCATGCGTGATGTGCTGGTGGCTCTGAACACGGCCGACGGTTCCGAGCGTTGGCGGTTGGACTTCGTCAAACGGTTCGGGTCGGACTTGCCGACCTTCGGCTTCGTCTCCTCACCCTTGGTCGACGGCGATAGCGTTTATGTTCAGGCCGGTGGCGGGGTAGCGCGTCTGCGCAAGACCGATGGTCACGTGATCTGGCATGGGGTCCGGGATGGCGGCGGCATGATGGGCAATGCCTTCGGATCTCCGGTCATCCTGACTCTGGCCGGAAAACGCCAATTGGTGGTTCAGGCTCGGACTCGACTCATCGGGGTAGGGTTGGAGGATGGCGCCGAATTGTGGTCTCTTCCGGTCGAATCCTTCCGTGGCATGAACATCCTCACTCCCACTTTTGCCGGGAAGGATCGACTCTTTACGGCGACCTACGGTGGAAAAACGCTGGGCATCGATATTCGCTCGGAAAACGGCGGCTTCCGTGCGGTTCCCGCGTGGGAATTCAAAGCGCAGGGTTACATGACTTCTCCGATCATCCACGAGGGACACGCCTACCTCCAGTTGCGCAGCCAACGGGCGTTGTGCATTGATTTGGCGACCGGTGCTGAGAAATGGACCACGGGTGAAAGCTTCGGCAAGTACTGGAGCATGGTCGCTCAGGCGGACCGAATCCTTGCCCTGGACGAACGCGGAGAGCTGATCTTGTTCAAAGCCACCCCGGAGAAATTCGACGTACTTTCCCGTCGCAAGGTGGCCGATTCCGATGCCTGGGCTCACCTAGCGGTGGACGGCTCAGAGCTCTGCATCCGGGAATTGAAATCTCTCAGCCTCTGGGATTGGACCAACGGTGCGTCTCAGTAGTCCCATGGGGTATTGACTGAGCACTGACTGAGCACTGACTGCGCAACGGTCAGAAAATGCTGCCCGCCGCAGTGCCGATGACCTGAAGAGGACCGGCATCTTCCAGGGTCTCGGTGGCTTTTTCCACCTTCTGCAATGTGAGTTTCAGGTTTCGCAAGAAGGCATCATCATTGATGAGCTGACCCACCGTACCGTTGCCTCGATTCAGTTTCTCGGCCACTTCTCGAAGGTTGGTCATCATGTTGGTCGTTTCACGGAATAGGGAATCGTCGACCAGCAGGCGACCGATGGTTCCTTTCCCGGAGTTCATGTCTGAGACGATCTGACGAGTGGAAGACAAGGTCACCTTCAGGTCTTCGGTGGACGCGATGAGGTTGGTGACTGCCTGGAGGGTCTGAACGTACAAGGTGTCTTGCTTCAGCAGGCGACCCAGCGTGCCTTCGCCCTTGTTCATGCCTGTGGTCAAGCTGTCGACATTGCTCAGGATCGAGGTGATGCGCGGTTGGTTGTCCTTGATCATGTCGGTCATGGGCCCAAGAAGCTTGGAGAATTCCTCGCCGCTGAAGCTCTTGGTCATGTTCTGCATGCCTTCGGCGGCGCTTTCCAGCTTGCTCATGATGGCCGCCAAGTCGGGTTGCTCACGGCTTTCCAGCAGGGCGCCTGTGGAAACAACCGGAGAGGCCTGATTCCCGAAGTCGATGGCCATGAAGTTCTGCCCCATCAAGCCAGTGAACTTGATGGAAGCCTTGCTGTCAGTGCGCACCCCGGCGGCTGGTTCCACAGTCATGGAGACCTCCACCTTGCCATCGGCGATCCGGATCGCCTGAACTCGGCCGATATCCACGCCCGCCAGTTTGACCGGATCGCCCACCTTGAGATCACCCGCGGTGTTGAATCGGGCCTTGATTGGGATGCCGCCGCCAAAGAATCGCCCGCCTCCGACCATTTCAAACAGTACGAACGCCGCCACGAAAACCAGGGCGAAGAAGAGGCCGAGTCGAGTTTCCAGAGAGTTTTTCATTCAGACCAATCGAGTGTCGTTCTTTGCAAGAGATCTCTGCCGCGGAACGCTAAGAAGGCAACCTCGTTCGAGTCAATGTCGACCGGTTGTCACCAAGAATCCCCGAGCGCTGTATTCCGCCGGCAGGGAAAGTGTCCGTCAAAAAACCCCGGGCCACAAGGGTGGCACCGGGGTCGTAGCAAAATCTCAATCGCGCGATGGGTCAGGCGAAGGTGTTTTTGCGATAGGCACCCATGGTCGGGGCATCCGGGTTCACTTCGGGTCCGAAGTAGCGCAGGCAAACCAGAGGTTCGGTTTCGCTGGTGTTCTCGAAGGTCACACCGGCTTTGGCTCCGTCTTCGGTGCAGAAGTATTCGTCCTCAGTGAGTTCGTGGAAACGGATCAGCTTCGGGCTGTTGAGCGGCTGACCATTGATCTTGCCGCTGCCCTGCACGCAAATCAGGCCGTAGGCGCCGTTGTCGTGGATCGTGGCCTTCATGCCCGGATCCACGGTGAGCTCCTTGGCGGTGAAGAGTTGCTCGCCGTCCACCTTGCCGTACACGATCCAGCGGTCCACAAAGCCTTCCTTGCGGGTGTCGGCTACCGGCACAGGCTCCAGGTAGTGGTTGTCCTTGAAATTCGGATCGACGTTTTTGTCCCAATCCAACTGCTCGACGATGAAGTCGATGTCTTGGTGGTACTTCTTGGGCATGTCCTTCACGAGCAGGCTCCACGGAACATAGCGTCCTTCAACCATGCTCTGGTACATGCCGAACACGTCGCTGCCCCACTGCGGCTCATAGGTGCACAAGCTTCCCGGGGCGTGGAGGATGCAGGGGTCGATGAGCCAACCAGTACCCGGCTTGAGTCGGTAGGCCTTGGACAGGTCAAGAATGCCGTTGTCGCCCTTGTTCCAGTCTTCCAGGCACTTTCGGACCTGGGCCTTCGTCGTGCCCGGCTCGAAGCCCATGAACGTGTAGGGGAAGTTGTTGCCCACATTGTTGTGCTGGGGCGGAAAGTAGTAGCTCTCGGGCTTGCCTTCTTGACCCACCAACTTGGCCTGCTTGGCCGACTGGTGCATGTGGTGCGGGATGGGGCCCATGTTGTCGAAGAACTTGGAGTACACCGGCCAGCGGCCGTATTTCTTCCAGATGGACTTGCCCACCAGGGTGGCGCCCGTGTCTTCGACTGCCTGACGCAGGGTGAAGCGTTCTTTGCCCACCACCACATAGCTCAGACCTTCGTCCGCCACGCGCCCTTCGTTGGCCGCTTCCGTCGTGGATGCGAACCAGCGTTCATCAATGCCACCGCGGTTGGCCCCGTAGGCGTAGGTGTCGTCCGGGTGGAGCTTGAGGCGGAGGCCCGGCTGCAGGAAGGAACGAGGCACCCAGGCCGGCGCCAGGCGCAGCAAACCTCCGGTGCGCGAGAGCTCTGCCTCGACCTTGGACTTGGTGTTCTTCCGGACGGTCTTCAGTTGCGTGACTGTGTTCATCAAAAGCGTTTCAGAGGTTTCGTTTCCTTCGATTGACAGGTAAACCTGCCGAGGCCCAGCGGGCCCGGACCTGAAGGACGGCGAAGGATGCGCCTACGGTAATCGGGAGGAGGCCGTGCCGGCCAAGGGAAAACCGTGGTCTCTCTAAAAAACTCCGAGTTCGAGCCAAGTCGTCATCTGAAATGGCATGCGTGTTTCAGTCGGCTCAACGCCTTGTCAGCCGGCCGGAATCAACCGGCCCGACCGATCCAATGGGAGGATTCCGATTAATTGGGCAACAGTCGAAGGACGGACTGAGGCAACTGATTGGCCTGGGCCAACATCGCAGTCGTGGATTGATTGAGGATGTTCTGTTTTGAGAACTCCGTGCTCTCGGTGGCGACATCCACATCTTTGATGGCCGAGGTGGCGGCCGTGAAGGTCTCGATGGTCGCTGCCAGGTAATCCGAGGCCATGTTGAGGCGGGACTGATTGGCACCGATTTTGGCCCGGTCTGCCGCCAGTTCGGTGATGGCGGTTCGCACACTGCTCAGTGCGGTGGTGGCCGCTCCGGTGGTGGAAATGCTGGTCGAGCTCTGGGTCACCGCATTGTAAGTTGTAGAAGTGGCCCCCAGATTGACGCCACTCATTGAGAAGGTGGTGCCTTCTGAGTCGATGACCGATTCCAAGTTGGACGCGGAGAAGAGTGACACCCCGTTGAACTCCTTGCCGGAAATGTCGGTGATGTAGCTCTTCAACTGAACGAACTCATTGTTGTAGAGGGTGCGGTCGGCATCGCTCTTGGTACCGTCGAGCGAGAGCATGGCCAGTTCACTCATCCGGTTCAGGGTTTTGGCAACCCGCTTGAGGTAGCCGTCCTGAGTGTTGGAGAAGGATTGGGCGTTGGACACGTTGTCCTTGGCGGCATTGGCGCGCTCGAGCTTGGCATCGAAGCGCATGCTGACGGCCATGCCTCCCGCGTCATCGGAGGCGTTCACGATGCGGGAACCGGAGCTGAGTTTGGCCAGCGACTTGGTGAGCGCGGCCGAGGTCCGGGTGAGGTCGTTGGAGGCCGACTGGGCGGCTAGGTTGGATCCAATGATCATGGGAGTGGTATTTGGGGCAGAGGGTTTAGTTCAGAGAGAATTTGGTAAGGTCTGCGCGTGCTTACTGAGGCAACAGTCGCATCACCGATTGCGGCAGCTGATTGGCCTGGGCCAACATGGCGGTTGTGGATTGGTTGAGGATGTTCTGCCTTGAGAATTCCGTGCTTTCTCGGGCGACATCGACGTCTTTGATCACCGAGCTGGCGGCCGTGAAATTCTCGATGGTCGCCGAGAGCTGGTCGTTGGCCATGTTGAGCCGGGACTGGAAGGCGCCAATGGTGGCTCGGTCGGCGGCCAGCTGAGTGATGGCCGTGCGGATACCGGTGAGAGCGGATGTCGCGCCTACGGTCGTCGCGATCGAGCTGCCGGTGACGGCGGTGTAGGTGGAAGAGGTCAGTTCCACACCGGTCATGTTGAAGGAGGTACCCTCGGAATCGATGACGGACGTCACGTTGGCCGCGGAGAACAGGGTGACCCCGTTGAACTCCTTGCCGCCCACGTTCGTGATGTAGTTGCTGAGCTGAGTGAACTCATTCTGGTAGAGAGCCCGGTCGGAGTCGCTCTTGGTACCGTCGAGCGAGAGCATGGCCAGCTCGCTCATGCGGTTGAGCGTCTTGGAGATGCGCTTGAGGTAACCGTCCTGGGTATTGGTGAACGACATGGCATTGGCCACGTTGTCCCGGGCGGCATTGGCACGCTCGATTTTGGCATCAAAGCGCAGACTGATGGCCACACCAGCAGCGTCATCATACGCGTTCACAATGCGTGAACCCGAGCTCAGCTTGGCCAGTGACTTGGTCAGCGCTGCGGACGTCTTGGTGAGGTCGTTGGCGGCTGATTGCGCCGCCAAGTTGGAACTGATGATCATACGGTTTTACTGTTTTGTTGGTTGGTGGCAGGACTAAAGGGAATGGCTGCCGCTGGGCTCTTGGATTTTCCCATGGCCGGCAAGTGGGAGAGGGGCGTCCGAGTGGCAGCCTCACGGTTGGCCTTCTGGATTTCGTCGTAGACTTCCTGTCGATGGACAGGGATGTCTGCAGGGGCCTCGATGCCCACTTTGACCGTGTCACCGTCGGTGCGGATGATCTTGACGATCACTCGGCCGTCTATGACGAGGCTCTCTCCGGTTTTTCGCGAAAGTATCAGCATTGGACCCTCCTTGGTATGCGCGCTTCAGGCTGGCTGGATCGGGTGTTTGATCGCGTAGCTCGACTGGCTCAACACGACCTGCTTTCCGATCATCGTGTGCCGGTTGATCACGATGGGTCCCTTGAGATTCACGGTGGCTGATCCATCCGATTTCAACGTCACGATGTTGAAGACCAGAGCGTCGTTGGGATTGCGGATTTCCAGGAAATCCACATCTTCATCGCAGAGATCGGGGGCGTAATCGGGGAGAACCCAATTTGGAGGCACCACCAAGAACGAGAGATCGTCCCCATTGGGCACAGAGAGCCAGCAAAAGGGCTCCTGATCGGGTTTGAAGATGAGTGAGTAGGTCTTGATCCGCTCAAAGCCCAAGAGGCCCAGAGGCAACTGGACTGTCAGGGTTTTAGTGATGTCGATTTCAGCGACGCTACTCATGGCGAATAACCCGAAGCACTGGCCGTGCCAGCGCGAAAAACTGGCCGAAAACGCCTATTCTTGCCGAAGAAACGTCCAAAACGATCCGTTTATGCCCAGCATTCTGGTGGTTGCGGCAAAAATGGCCGGCACCGTTGCTGCCCCTTCGCGGTTTCTGCGCCGGCCACTGGGATCTACAGGGTGCGGTGGATCGCTTTTGGGGGTGTTTCATCCGGACTTGGCCTCATTCAACGGAGCATAGGACCTAAAATTGGCACCTATGGATAACGTGAGAGGCCCATTGGCGAGGCTTGCCGGGGGGAGTGAATCGAAGATTCGGGTGGCGGTTTCGGTGAAGAGCGGGTCCCTAGCCCAGTCGGCCAAATTTGCTCGGCATCGATGGTGTCCGTTGGCGCCGCAACCGAAGATTCAGGGAATTACCCTTGTTCGGCTGAGATGCCTGCCCCTAATTTCTTCCCGCCAGGGCCCATGGAACGTGGACTTGTGAACCCCGCCAGGGCCGGAAGGCAGCAACGGTGCTTGTTCCGCGTCTGCCGTGGGTACCCTGGCATTTTTGCTTTTTCAACGTCAGGACGGTCTGCGGAATCCGTTCCGTCAGGTCAGGAACAGGTATGGTCGGTTCATGATTGAATGATTGAACCGCGTTTCTGGACTCCGAGTTGAACATTGTCCGCCGCCAATTAAGCGTCTTTTCTTGAAAACCGTTCTCCATTGGTTTCGCCGTGACCTTCGGGTTTCCGACAATACGTCGCTGTGGCAGGCCTATACCGAGTCGGACCGGGTGGTGATGGTCTTTTGCTGGGACGAAGCGATCCTGAAGTCTCTAGACGTGGGCCCGGCACGGGTGAACTTCCTGCTCCGCTCTCTCGAAGCGTTGTCCCGCAATTTGGAGAGTCTGGGGCATCGGTTGGTGGTGCGCCAAGGTCCGCCGGAGTCTGTCATTCCAGCATTGGCTCGTGAGGTCGATGCCAGTGCGGTCTTCGCCAACCGCGATTACGAGCCCTATGCCGTCGCGCGGGACGAGCGGGTCCGGGTCGCATTGAACGAGCAGGGGATTGCCTTCCGATCGCACAAGGATTTGGTGATCCACGAAGAACGGGAAGTCCTGACGCGCACGGGTACAGTCTTCAGTGTGTTCACCCCGTATTCGCGCGCCTGGAAGTTGTTGCCGGTGCCGGCTCCGGTGCCTCGCCTGGGAGCCCCCAAAGCTCCAGCCCCTTCGGTGGCGTCGTTGCCCTTGCCCAGTGGGGGAGAGGTTTTGGGTCATCCACTGGCGCAACAATTGTTCCCAGCCGGTGAGCGCGCGGGGTTGGAAGCCTTGGACACCTTCCTCGAGGCGCGGGTCTTCGGTTACGACCACGGTCGCAATGTTTTGTCGGAAATCCCCGGCACCTCTCAGGTGTCGCCGCACTTGCGTTTCGGCACCTTGGGCATACGGACGGTTTTGAGTCGCCTGCAATCCGCCCGCTCCCGAGCCACGACGGCGGCGAGTCTGAAATCTTGCGACACCTGGCTCAGTGAACTCATCTGGCGTGAGTTCTATATCCAGATCCTCGCCAACCATCCCCGGGTCGCTTCGGGTGCTTTTCGTCCGGAGTACAACCACATCCAGTGGCAGGGAACCGATGCGCAGTTCGACGCGTGGTGTTCAGGCCAGACGGGGTATCCCATCGTCGATGCGGCCATGCGCTGCCTGAATGCCACGGGGTGGATGCACAATCGCCTCCGCATGATCGTGGCCATGTTCCTCACCAAAGACCTAATGGTCTCCTGGCAGCGGGGTGAACGCTACTTCATGCGGACGTTGGTGGATGGCGATTTGGCCGCCAACAACGGCGGTTGGCAGTGGAGTGCGGGTTGTGGCACCGATGCCGCTCCGTACTTCCGTATTTTCAACCCGGTGACCCAAGGTCTGAAATGCGATCCGGACGGAGCCTTCGTCCGACGTTGGGTTCCCGAATTGGCGAGCGCTCCCTCGGATGACATCCATGAGCCGTGGACCCGCCCGCTGCTGTTGGCACGGAGTGGATACACGCCGCCCATTGTTCAGCACGATGTGCAACGCGGTCGCTGTCTGGCCATGTTCAAAGCCGTGAAAGGTGCGGCCAGCGAACCGATATCCGCCCAGGAAACCTCCGAATGAACCCGGATTCACAGCCAACCCTCGATGTCCACGGACTTTCCCCCGCGGACCGGACCCGTCTGGAATACGACGCCCTGACGCGTCAGTTGGAACGCATGCGGGCCATGCAGTATGCCTACAACCGCAAGTTCTTTGCGCTGCTGTTGGTGTCCTCGCTGGTGGCCGGCGGATTAATCTTGTGGGACCGTTGGATGGGTTGGCTCGTGGTTTGTTTTGGATTGGTCAGCACCGGAGTCACCGCGTCGTTCTTTCTGCATTTCTGCGATTTTGCCCGAGTGCATGCCCGAGCCATTGAGGCCCGGATCAATGGGCTGTTGGGTTCGCAGACCCTGATCGCCTCGGAATTGGAGGCCGATTACTTCTATCCCCATGCCTCGCCCAAGTTGAGCGGTTTCAGCTATGCACGTCCGTGGTCGTTTTTTTCGGTGTACACCCTGCATTTTTGCGCGGTCTGGGGGCTGATGATCCTCTCGAGCGTCTGGAGGCTGTGGAACGAGTTGGATACGGGTGTCTGGTTCTTGTGGGCGCTTCTTTGGTGCGGTTGGAGTGCCATCAATGGGTTGTACCTGCTGTGGTGGTTCGGTAGCTCCGGAGCCGAGGCGCGCATGGCTCGTCGCTTGGCCGAGGCCTACGGTTTGCCCCAGGATCCCCAGTCACGGGACTGGGTTCCGCCCGTTTCGGTGCCAACCGGTGTCCGTCCGGATGCCTAACTGAGACGGTTTTCCGCTCTGGCCAAACGGACGTCTCCCGGCAAAAGTTTTCCTCACACCATGAATCGCCGCACCTTCCTTACGGCCGCCACTGTGGCTGGCGCCTCCGCTCTCGTGGCCCCCATCGCTTCGGCCGCTGTTCCGGCCCGTCGAGATGCTTCGGGCAACCGCATCAAGCTGGGTATCGACAACTTCGCCGTCCGGGCTTGGGGATGGAAGGGTCGCGAGTTGGTGGACTACGCGGCCGGCTTAAAGCTCGACACGCTCTTCATCACCGACCTGGCCGGACTGGGTTCGTCGGAAACCTCGGCCGCGGCTGAACTGCGCAAGTACGCCGCCGACAAGGGAGTAGAGATTTTGTTGGGCTCGTGGAGCATTTGTCCGACTTCCAAGTCGTTCAAAAAGGATTGGGGCACCGCCGAGGAACACCTGTCCTTGGGGCTGCGCTTGTCCAAGGCGGTGGGATCTCCGGCCTTCCGCGTGGTGCTCGGTTCACGCGATGATCGGCGGACTCCGGGTGGCATCGAGGCGAGGATCGCCGACACGGTCAAGGTCCTGAAGGCTTGCCGGAATCAGGCCCTGGATTTGGGTGTGAAAGTGTCGGTGGAAAACCACGCAGGCGACATGACGGCTGATGAATTGATCACCTTGATCGAAGGAGCCGGTCGCGAGTTTGTCGGAGCCAACATGGACTCCGGCAATGCGGCTTGGACTCTCGAAGATCCCTTGGACAGCCTGGAGAAACTTGGGCCCTACGCGATCACGACCAGCTTGCGGGACTCGCGCATTTGGCAAACCGACAAGGGGTGCAAGGTGCAGTGGACGGCGATGGGCGACGGCGGCTGTGTGGACTTGAATCGGTACTTCGATCGGTACGCGCAACTGTGCCCCGGTGTTGCGGTGAACATCGAGACCATCGGCGGATTCGCCGTCGAATTCCCCTATTATCAGGATTCTTTCTGGGAGGCCTTCCCCAAGAAGTCCGCCGTGGAATTCTCGCGATTCCTGGCCGTCGCTCGCCGCGGGCAGGCGATGGATCAGTACGATGGCGGCGACAAGCAGCGTCAGCGCGATGAACTGGAGAAGAGTCTCCGCTTCTGCCGCGAGAGCCTGGGTTTGGGACTCAAGTCCTGAAGTGCCCGGATTCTGGCAATAACCTCAGGAAGTGGACGCTCCACCCGAGTGGAGCGTCCCGCACATTGGCCCACGATTCAGTGAGCTCGGTCTTTACGGCTTAGAGCTTCTTCCAGGCGGCGATGAACATGCCGTTGCCAGCGGTGTCTTGCGGCCAGAGGTGCAGTTGAGTCACCGGAGGTTCATCCGGCTGGAAGGGATTGACCACGGCCAGCGTATCAAAATCGCTGCGTTCTTGTGTGAACCAATCGGCGACTCCAGAGGTTTCGGCGTGGCTCAGGGTGCACACGGCGTAAATCAGGCGTCCGCCCGGCTTGAGCGAGTCGGCGACATTTTGCAGCAACTGCCGTTGGATGGCCGCGAGTTCTTCGACGTCCTGCACCGTGGTGGTCCATCGGGAGTGGGGGTTGCGACCCCAGGTGCCCAAGCCGGAGCAGGGGGCATCTAGGAGAATGCCATCAAAGCGAGTCTTGGTGGGCGGGTGTTCCGATCCATCCCAGTGAACGGCCCGGTAGTTGAAGCACTTGGCCCTTCCAGCTCGTTGACGCAGGCGATCCAGACGCCACCCCGCGCGGTCGCTGGCCCAGATCAGGCTCTTGCCGCCCATGAGTGCGGACAGGTGCAGCGTTTTGCCGCCTTCGCCAGCACAGGCATCCCACCAGACCTCGCCGTTGCGTGGTGCACAAATACGGCCCACGGCCTGGGAAGCCACGTCTTGAATTTCAAACTGACCTGCTTGAAAGCCACGATCGAGGAAGAGGTCTTCCCGGCCGGAGTACTGGTAGGCATCCGGGAAGGGGCCGGCTTGGACATCGCGGAGGCGGTTGGCCAGTTCTTCAGAGAATTCAGGTCGGCTGCGGAGCCAGAGCTGAGGCTCCCGATGGAAGGCGC
>Ga0214923_10003985_pt1 | contig 18200 bp, 18 predicted proteins | sample LL1510_MetaG_FD_177993 | JGI IMG/M metagenome (GOLD analysis project Ga0214923, IMG submission 177993) | Freshwater microbial communities from Lake Lanier, Atlanta, Georgia, United States - LL-1510 | ecosystem: Environmental > Aquatic > Freshwater > Lake | place: USA: Georgia | collected... | reverse complement strand
GGTCTGTTTCAAAAATATGCTGACCCAACCTTGCGTGCTTTGGCGCGTCGAAAATTATCGCGTGCTTTGACGCGTGCAAGGTTGGGTCAGCATATTTTTGAAACAGACCCTCCTCTTCCAGAAATATCAGTGAGTCCATCATTAAGAGCATCGTCGGGAGGAGGATTGAGTCGATTATCAAGAGGAATAGCGGGAGGAGGAGCATCGTCGGGAGGAGGAGCATCGTCGGGAGGAGGAGCATCGTCGGGAGGAGGATTGAGTCGATTATCAAGAGGAATAGCGGGAGGAGGAGCATCGTCGGGAGGAGGATTGAGTCGATTATCAAGAGGAATAGCGGGAGGAGGAGGAGGATTGAGTCCATCATTAAGATCGTCTGGGGGAGGAGGAGGATTGAGTCGATTATCAAGGAGGAGTGGTGGATTGGAAAGTATTGAATTAACCCATTTGCATGATCGAAGGCGTGTTCCAATGTTTAGAGAAATTGAAGGAATACATAATCAAATTATACGATTACAAAGACGACAACAAGTATTTGGACAAGTCTTTACTTTGAAAGGACAAGCGTTTCATCAGCTGCTAATGAATACAGAAAGAGAATTTAATGAAATTTTTTCTAGATATCAGGCATCTTCTCCTTTTGTTCGTTTGGGCATTTATTCAGAATACGATTTATTTAGTACACCACCTGATAAAGTTAGGCGTCAATTCGCCGTAAGTGAACGTGAACGAGATATTCCATCAACACATTCTTTTATAGATAAAAGGATAATTGGTGAAAGTAAAAGTTTTTCACGATTCTTAAAAAACCTCTATCATTTCAATCTTATGAACATGAAAAGGGAACGATTTCAAATTGATAAGGAAGAGCTCTCTTTTTCGTTAAAGCTTTATCACTACACAATAGATCTATCAACTGTATCCAAACAATACGATACCTATGATGAAACCCATTTTATTGGTACATATCCAGTTTATTTCGATTTTCTCAATGAGAGAGCAAATTATTACGAGTCTGAAATTGATTTTTTGAGCAAAAGTGACATAGATCGACTTTGGGAAATAAAAAATATGTTAGATGCTATAGAGGATTTCGATATTTAAAACGTCAAACTATTTCCTTATCCTGCAATAGCTTCGTAAATTGGAAGTTTTGAAATATACGTGGTGAATTCATCCGATTGTAACACAGTATTTCATAAATTGACTAAAACAATTTATGAAATGTTTAAAAGCAAATCCGATTCACGATTTTTAAGCTTCTGCATAAGCAGTTAAAGATACGACATATCTTTAAGTCAATATCATCAAAGCTTTAAAGTCATTACGACCATAGCTATCTTTAAGTAAGTCATTTTCATTATTCGTAGAGGTTGTGCAAATCTGGAAGAAATGGTGATTGATTATAAGCCTGATATTGTATAATAAATGGGATGGATATATGGTAATCGACTCTGGAAATTTCGATTGAGACGTTTGATACAGTCGTTTACATATCGGATAAGACGGTCACGTTCTACATTTTTTACTTCGAGATGATCGAGTGTCAGTGTTTTATTCCGTAAATGCTGGAAAAGATCATGTAGAAGATCATTACTGATAGTGACAAACATTTCCCATATAGCATACATTTCTCTGCATTTGCGGAAACGTTTATCACGTTCCTGGATCCGTTTTTTGAACATTTCTTCCGATATCTCATTCCGTAGATATGATTTTCGTAGATCCAGAGTATCCATGTGATGATTGTATCTATCCATCTCGACACGCTGTACATGCGTTACCAGTCGATGATAGTGAATCCACTTTTCTTTCTCAACAGGAGTTTGGAAGATCAGTGAACGATTGATGTACGAACTGAACCATATAATGTCCGGTATATTATTCATATCGACACATTCCATCATTTCTTGTGCACGAACAGTTGGTTGCGCTTGCATGTATTCGTAGTAATGTGGATTGTGAATCGGGCCTTTTTCGATCGTTCCCGTAACATAATCGAACGCTGTTTTACACTGAGGACACCACATCTGATTACAACCTGAAATACGATGAATAGGGACCTGACAAGAAGGACACGGACGGGTTGAACGTCTGATTTCATTCCAATTGGCGATTTCTTCCTGTGTGCATTCATGATTCTCATCGCCAATTGGTGTATTGCAGTTTAAACATGTACATCGTTCACATAAACCACATACACCTGATTCATCCAGATATCCCTTGCAGTCATGATATGTGCATGATCTGGTTGACCACGCTTTTTTTTTCATTATGGTAGATTTATTGTCGGATTCATTTGAATAACGGAGATAGAATAAATGACGCTGACTGGCAACGATCTGTTTCTGGATGTTCGCTCGTGAGAAAAGCAGTTGTTCTATTTTTTTTTCTAATCGTTCCATTTCTTTGTCTCTCTGGATCAACGGAATGGTCTCTGGGAATAATGATCTCTGTTGTTCAAATAAAACTTCCGCACGATGTTTCTTGTACTCTTCTTTCAGAAATGTCTGAGGGAAATGATCTCCCAAAAAAAACAAATCCCATGGTTGTTTACAGTTCATACAGTGCACTTCATAATGTGATTGTAAGATGTACTTGCGTACACAGGATTGACACGCCCTGAAATGACAACGCGGACAGCATAACATACGTCTTGTTGTCTGATTGAATTTATTGATACAAACTTCACATTCTTCCACCATGTCTTTCTTTATTCTAAATTCATGTTTTTTTTTTAGATAATAAACGGTTTCTCCTTGATACATGGATAAATTTCTGAGCATCAAAATCGTCTGCAATGATAATGACAATATCACCCTTCTGATCGGAAAATGCTATTGTATGAAACAAAAACAGTCGTTTCTCAATAAATCGGGAACAGCGATCACACGGTGTGCTGCACGATATCCCTCCCGTTTTACAGAAACGCACCACCATTAACCTCATACTCGACAAAAACCTGTACCGTTTTTGTAGCAGTCGACATATCGCATCCACTTCCGCATGACGCGGAACGGATGATGGTAAAATGACACTGTCGTTTATACCTACCGCCAAACACTCTTTCCGTGTATGAATGATGCACACATGTGCTGACGCGTTTTTCTCATAATACCCATTGATCTTACTGATATATCTCGTTCGGATGATCCGTAATCCCTCCTCATTCAATCGTATTTGTGACGATCCCGCGCTGCACGATAATAATGTCTCGATACGATCCACTACAGTCTTGAAATAACGCAAATCATCTCCACCATTCTTCATTTCCCCTGTAACACCTTTCATATTTCAACGTTTGTATTTAAATGGAACGTGAGGTTTTGACATTATCGACCATCTGACCAATATTGCCCATCATATTTTGTAGAGAACTCATCAATTTCCCGAGATCGAGATCCCCGTCCGATATACCGTTATTCATACTCTCTACGAGTTCGTTGAAAACACCGGACTGCATAATACCTTTCATCATGTCCCCAGGATTGGTACTCGTCGGATCGACATGACGGCCTACCTTATCGATGATATCTGTCAAAAATTTCTCTTCGTGACCACTCTCTCCCTGTTTCTTTTTCCTCTCCTGTTCCTCCTTCAGGATCTCCTTCGCTTGACTCGATGGATCAAGGAGTGCCAGTAATGTGATCAGATGCTGCCAGATTGTCCTCTCTTCATCATCATCCGCGATCATAATAATCTGTTTCAACGGTATAAATACGCGGTCACTATACTGAATATACGCATCCTTCAATAGACTCTTGTCCTTCTTCAGGATCGCTTCGTCATTCAGTTGTACATAGTCATGAAAAGATGTAATGTGTTTTTTGACAGGCTCCTCGTGTACAATCCCCGTCTTCTCCAACAACGCCGCGTACAGATGCAGATTCGTATAACTCTTCCCAAACACATCGTCCAGATCCTTTACAAATTCACATATCGTCTTGAATATGTACACTGTACTGTCATTGATCTTCTCCTTCATCTCTCGTTTATTCTACTTTATTCCAAATCTTTAAATCCCGTCAGTAAAAAATAATGGCGGATTTTTTTTTCTTCGTCATAATAAAAAAAAAAATGCACAACACCCTCTTATACAAGATGTCCTTATTTATAATCTCCATCATTTTATTGATATTTGGTCTCATCAACATCAGTATCTCACCACCCCCCGCCTCTATTGACGACATCCCTAATCAGTATGGAAAAACGTACTGTATCCCCATCACTCACATGAGTGACATTACCAGAGAACAATATGAAAAGACCACCAAATCACAGATCATGAACGCCTACATTCTCGTCATCCTCGTCATTTTCTTTTCCACTGTTCTGCTCATCGCCAGCAGTGCTTCACTCTATGATCACTTCTCCTCGGCTAAACGCAGTGTCGTACGCGGCGTTTACCTCAAATAAATATCTCTTCATAAATGATTTAAGCACTTGATCCCTAATAAATAACAAGAAGAGAATAATGACCAACAGTGAGCGTCTCAGTTTTCAGGCGGACATTCGTGAACTGATGAATCTGATTATCCATGCATTTTATAGTAACCGTGATGTATTCCTGCGAGAAGTCATCAGTAATGCATCCGATGCAAACGATAAACAGAGACTCCAGGATCTACAGAATGGAAAACTCGATCAGACATACGAGATCCGATTGCAGATTGATAAGGATGAACGGAAACTGGTGATTGAGGACGACGGTATCGGAATGAATCGTGAGGATCTCGTCAATCATTTATCGACGATTGCGCGATCCGGAACCAAAGAGTTTGTGCGTTCGATCCAAGAAAAATCGGATCAGATTGGTCAGTTCGGAGTCGGGTTCTATTCGGTCTATCTCGTCGCCGATCGTGTGCAGGTCATCACACAAAAATTGAATGAAACCGTGCTTAAATGGGAGAGTGATGCGGATGAATACTACACCATTGACGAACACGATTCCGTACTAACTAATGGTCATGGTACACGTCTATGTCTATTTCTGAAGGACGATGCATCGGATTATCTGGAAGAGTCACATATCCGTCGTATTATCACCACACATAGTTCGTTTATTACGTATCCGATCCGTCTTTGGACGACCAAAGAAGTGGATGCGCCTGTTTCAGAAGAAGAAGAAATCGTAGAAGATGATGATGGTACTGTTGTCGTTGATGAACAAGAAGAAGAAAAGAAGACAGAATCCAAAACTGAAAAACAGCAGATCCAGGAATGGGAAACGATCAATGGAGATCGTCCTATTTGGTATGTATCACCATCTGATGTCACCGATGATGATTACAAGGCCCTATACAAAACACTATCCAATGATTATGAGGAGCCACTCATCTGGCGTCATTTTCAGACGGAGGGCGCATTCGAATTCCGTGGTATCCTCTTTATTCCGAAACGTGCACCCTACGATATCATGTCCGATCGTAGTCGGGAAAAGAGAAAGATCCGTTTATATGTGAAAAAGGTACTTGTGCTTAATGAACTCGACCGTGAAATGATGCCCGATTGGATGAATTTTGTCGTTGGTGTCATTGATAGTTCTGATCTCCCTCTTAATGTATCCCGTGAGATGCTTCAACAGACGAAGGTTTTACGTGCAATGAAGAGTCAGTTGAAAAAACAGGTCATGACCATGTTGAATGAAGTCGTGAATGAGGGTGATAAATACAAAACCTTTTATGATGGATTTCAGAGGAACATCAAGGTCGGGATCCACGATGGAGGTGGTGATGAACTCCTGACATTCCTCCGTGTCCATGTCAACTCCTTTGCGTCCGACAAGATATCGCTTGATCAGTACATTGAGAGATTAGATGATGGACAGAAAATCATTTATTATATTGCAGGAACCGATTGTGAACAGAATCCGATGGTCAAACTCTATCTGTCCAAAGGATATTCTGTCCTGTTTTTCAATGAATCTATCGATGAGTTCATGTTGCAGCGTCTCACCAAATACAAGGACTATGATCTTGTGAATATCGTCAAGGATCATGAGACACCGTGGGGATCTTCTACCACTGCAAATCCCGATGATGAAAAATTGAAGGCGTTTTGTGATTTTTTAAAGAAAACCATCAATGACTCTTCCCTTGATTCTGTGCGTGTATCCACATCACTCACAGAAGCTGATCAGGATCCTGCATTTCTGTTTACATCCAAATTCGGATGGACGGGAAATATGGAGAAAATCATGACTTCCCAGCCTCTTAACGACTCGAAATCCATGTTCTGGATGAAAGGGAAGAAGATCCTCGAGGTTAATCTTCGTCATCCAATCATTCAGTCGTTTTTTGATTCCCAGGATCCATCTCAAACCACACGCATCCATCTCTTTTATCAATCGTGTCTCTTGTCCGCAGGATTCCCTCTCCAAGACCAAACCGAGTTTGTCCAGTCCGTGTGGAAAACTCTTGCTACGACAGACGCTTTGACGGATACAACGACGACAATAGAAGACGTTTCTACAATTACAGACCAAACCTGTGCACAAGAAGTTGGACAAGAAGTTTGTTGAGTAATCGATGTTACCGACATTACTCGATCTCATCGTCCTCACAACCATTCTCCTTTTCTGGTCAACTTTGTCTTTACAATCTGATCTCCCTTTGGAAATACATTACATGTAACATATTCTATCATAAAAAAAAAATGATTGAAAGATTTATTTAATAAAAAATCTTTAAAGCGGTGCTACAACAAAATCATAGTTTTAACCAAAAATCATGAAATTTTATTAGAAGTGATTTAAAGATATATGAGAATACTTTAAATCATTTATAATAAAACATGCTTTAAAGGGGTTACATTTTACGAATTTGTTTTGTTATAAATGAATGTACAGACAGATGACATCCTTTGAATCTCAGCAAACGATTCAGCGAAAGGATTTCAAGAACCATCCGAAGGAAACAAGTTTTGAGTACAAGGGATATATGTGTAAAATTATTCGTTGTCGTGGTCACTGGTGTGGATATGTCATCATCACCGCAAAATCCACATTCAATGATCTTTCCCACACATTCAATGATCTTTCCCAATTTGGATATTATGATGTACACGGTGGTGTCACATATGTAAATCCGATCAATGAGAATAAGACAATGATTGGATTTGATTGCGGACATGTATATGATTTTGCAAATCATCCTGATGATCCATCACCACCAACATATTATCATGGAGAAATATTCCGCACCTATGATTATGTAAAATCAGAAATCACGAATATGGTTGATCAGCTCATTGAAGAGAATATCTACAAACCGTAACGAACGACCAATAATTCTCTCAAGAAGATTATCACGTATCTGATGGAACCGATTGGATCATGTTGTTTATTGATTGTTCAGGTGGTCGTGTATCGAACAAAAATGCAGATCGAGCTAATGGATCGGGAAGGAATGCATTTTTAACGATATCGATCTTTCCTTCTCCAGTGTTCCTCAGTAAGGCTTGGTAATAAAAATCAACTTCAGGGCCTTCTTTCATATTCATTATGTCACGAAATTTATTTCTGTCAAGTTGTTCACCGGTCTCTTTGTGTACTTTAGAAATGAGTTTTGTTCCATCAATAGCATCAGTATCGATCTGTCTGAGATAAAAATCAGCTAACATTGGATTTTGTCTCGCAATCGTTCGTGCATTCATGTAATTTCGTGCATCCAAACCACGTATATTTGTCAAGTAAATCTCACCATAATCACCTCTCCTTATTGATATATCGGGTCGTCGTTTTTTGATTAAGTTTATTAAATTATCCTTCTCCCCACTGAATATTTGGACTTCTTTCGTATCCGATAAAAAATTTATCGTCATCTCACCTTCTGCAACGTCGTTTTCCGTAAATACATTACGATTATTGTCTGATAAATAATTAAGTACGAATGAACGCAATTTATTGTCTTCGTCATGTACCGCTTCAAAACGTCGCGCATTTAATTCCATGACTCCCTTTAAACCATTCATCATATATTCTATTTGCGTTTCTACAGCAGTTCGCTTGCTATTGAAAAGTGTGTCTGTCACATTTCCTCGTATCCGTGACAGTTCCGATAGCATACCCGCATATCCAAAAGCAGTCATTGCTAAAGCCGCCGCACCACCTGCAATAAGACCAGTCTTTTGTTGTTTTGTTAAAGTTAATCCCTGTGCATGATTGGCTTCCATTGTTGAAGCCGTTGATAATGCGAAAGATGTCACATTACCAATCACAGGTATGAATTGACTGATATTGGATAATTCATCTGTGATGGCTGCTTTCAAATAATCTCGACGAGCATTTTTTGTAGACGCTCTTTTTGATTGCTGTATATATGTACTGATCGTTCCATTTCTTCTCATTTTATTCTTCATAAAAAAAGATTGATATCCGTTTATCTAAATCTTTCCCACATTTAAATTAACAGAAATGGGTATCCCAACATTTTTCCGTCAGGTTCTTGAAAAAAATCCTCACATCATTGAAGGACTTGATACTTCTCATCTCTACGACTTTGATTATTTCTTTATCGATTTCAATGCTGTCATCTACACCGTTCTCACCAAACACAAATCCCCTCGTGACCTCATTGATCGTGTGGTCGATACCATCGTTTCATGGACTGTGGATATCATCCGTCCACGAGAATACGTGTACATCGCCATGGATGGATCCGCACCACGTGCAAAAATGGTGCAGCAACGCTCACGACGATATAAATCCCTCCTCCTTAAAAAACATTTCCCCGATTCCTCTTCGGATTGGGATACCTCCAACATCTCACCAGGAACACGATTCATGTGGGATCTCAAGACCGCCATTGAGAAGGCCATGATACAGAAACGCTTCGGATCCAATCGTCGTGTTCTTCTTAGTGATACGACATGTCCAGGCGAAGGCGAACATAAATTCCTTCATCGTATCCGTTCCATGGATCGTGATAAACGTCTCGTCATTTTCAGTCCAGATAATGATATGATCTCACTCGGATTACTCACAAAAAAATCCAAGATCCATCTCATGCGTTTTGTGGATCCCAATTCCGATCTTGAAAAACATGTCCATAATTACGAATTGTTTGTTTGTGATCTCGATCGATTGCGTACCATCTTTGAAACACAAATGACTCAGTTGTACTCCGATTTATACGATCCCGATCGTATTCTGCTCGACTATAATTTCCTTCTCAGTCTTGTCGGGAATGATTTTGTCCCTTCTCTTCCTTTTCTTAAGATAAGGTCTGGAGGATTACGATTACTTCTGCATATATATAATGAATTGCGGTCTGTTCATAGATCCTACCTCATCCATGAAAATCTGGACATCCATTTCGATTTTCTCGCTGATATCTTCCAGAAACTCGCATGTATCGAGACACATGAGATGAAAAAACAGTATGCTCAGATGGACCGTGATTTCCATGGTCAGACAAAGACATACGAAAATCCGTCTTTATCAGAAGATGAACTGCGAAAATCACGGTTTCTTCATTTGTCGCTATTCCATCCCGATAATCCTCTTTTCCCCATATACGGCCATCTCTATTGTACAATCGATTATTCCAAACCCAAACATGAATGGAAAGCCAGTTATTACCGATATTTCTGTGGTTTCGATTCACCGGATACGTATAATCGCGATCGGACACGGATGGTTCATAATTATCTCGAATCGTTGCTCTTCACTCTCCATTATTATAATCAAAAATGTCCTTCTTGGTCTTGGTATTATCGGTACCGTGTCGCTCCCATCCCTTCTGATGTCTGGACGGTCCTCATGAAGGACAGACGATTACCTCGTGTACCTCTTTCTCTTCATCCATGTCTTCATCCGTTTGAACAGCTCATGTTGATCCTGCCACCATCCACCATTCGTACGTTACTACCATCTCAATATCACTCCATTATTAAGGAAAATGACAAATACTTTGTCGATGCTGATTTTGTACATATCGATGCACTTGCGGGTGGGAAATTCATTTATTCCGAAGCTCTTCTACCTGAAATGGATGATATTGATCGTTTTATTACCAGAATACGATCAGTCCATCTCGATCATGTCATTGATAAGAAACGCAATCAGGTATCAAAAAGTATCCGGGTTTTCTCACCATTCAACTAACTCTGTGAAGTCGGATCGCACGAATCAGTCGATTGCGTAGTGTCGTATCGCGCAGGACATTCTTGTTCACCATATTCTCCAATTGACGCAAAACGACCGGATCGACACGTCCCGATCTCATCCTGTTCAGTGCATTTACTACGCTCTGTGTCGTCTGAATATTCCTCTCACGGATTATCTGTGTCACATCATTATCCTGTCGTTGTCGGTGTTGTCGTAATAATCGGAGTGACCATTGTGCGAGCGGGCGGTACCTCTCGACATCACGCAGACGTGATGGACCTTTCCGATTCAGTGATCGGATGATCATTGCACGATAAAAATCGAATAATTGTTGGCGGTCTTCTGTCGTTAATAATTCCGTGATGGACGATGGAAGATTCGTGCTCTCCATTTCAATCATCAGATCGACAATGTTTGCACGTAGTTCCACATCATCCAAGATACAGTCACGAATCACCGATTCCGTTAGTTTCTCGTGTGTGTCCCATAAATTGGCGATCAAAGAAATCCGATCTCCCAGTGGGATGGAAGTTTTCATATATCGGTACAATCGTAAAAAGATTTGTAGTACGTCATTTCTCATTCTTTTGTTCTCGGGGATCATCTCTTCCATGGAGAAGACATCTTCCAAAAAGTGTTTGCAGATGGATCGGAAGACTTTTTCATTCATGATGGGCCATGTATCGATAATCTTCCACACTTTCAGGAGTAACATCGGTCCTAGCATTCCAAACCAACTATCCAGATCGTATAATGCATCGTAGTATGTGATTTGTTGTTGCTGTTTATGTGTCGTCATTGTGACTGGAACATACAGATTCAGTAAAATGACGAGGATTGTTGCTGATTCGACATCACGTAGAATAGCGAGTGTCATCAGTGGGTCATGCTGTTCTGATACAATGATTTTCCAGAAACTAGGTAGCTTGTTGATGATTGTAACTTGTCGGATTTTCTGTATTTCATTCCGTGCGGCTCCGTACTCTCCTTTCTTCCATAATTTCTCAAAGTCCGTCTGTGACATTTTTTTTTTATGCTACATATTTAAAAATTAATATTATGAATGAATTATAAACAGCCATTAACAATTAAACCGGATTGAAGTGTAAGAAAGATGGCTTGGTTTTCAGATCATTCGGATGAGTATAGTTTGATTAAACTACAAATACTATTTATCATATTCGTACACAGGCTTGTAACCAAAATCATAAATTTTTATTAGAAGTGATTTAAAGAATTTTCATATATCTTTAAATCATTTATAATAAAACATGCTTTAAAGCGGTTACAAGCCTGATTACAGACCCCGACGGTATAACATACAGAGTTGTAACCCTTTTACAGCTTTTTCTGATAGTATTTTAAAGAAATTCTTTAAGTCATTATCGTAAACACTTTAAAGGTGTTGCAACCATGATAACATACGTTGTATACTAGAAAGCTGGTAGATCGTAATCATTCATTCAGTTATATTTATTGGTATAAGCTTCATTTCCATATGCAACTGTTTCATTTCTAGCGATGGCGAACGGAACCAGACGTGGATTCACGAGACTCAATACGATATTTGATTTGGATCGCATGAATGCATACTTGAATTTGTTTTTTACTTGCTGTATTTTCCTCAAATCATTGTCTAGATCATTCATCTTTAAAATTTTTTGTTCTTCACTCTCCAATATGACTTTACTATTTATTGACCTAATTTGTATCATGCCACCATTGTCTGGCTTGTCTGAAGAATATATTGAGTTTAATCGTTGTTGTTTGTTAATATCCCCCCCTTTATCTGGATGAAATTTGAGAGAAAGTTGACGATACAATTTCTGATCATCTTTTATCTTCTCAAACTCCGGATAATCGTTTGGACTAACTAATTGTAACATCTGTTGTCTTTTCGATAGTTTCGGTACGACTTCAATATGTTCGAATGTTCCCTCTCCGATGATATCTTTCGGATCAAGTATTTTGGCGTACTCGTTCACAAGATTCATGAACTCAAAATCGCCACCATCTGAACGAAACACATTATGCATGAATTGATGTGCGTATGAAAAATCATAGTTATCGTCCGCCCCTCCGAATCGACTATATCTGAATGCGGATCTGTCCAACATATTGTCATATAATTTTAGACTTGCAGAGTCCATCTTCGTCTTGTCAATGTCACCGAAGTAAATCTTCATTAACGTACTCATATCTTTCTGGGCGAACACGTCTACGTTTCTTAACAAAAAATTCTGACGAGTTGAATCATTACTCATACCCATAATATGTTGTGTAAGATGATTTACTAACATGGCGCTCTGATCAACAGAACTGTACGCCATATATGCATCTCTGATGGCGGAAAGAACTGAAAAAGTCAATGTCGCATCCATCGCGATTGCTAGTGCGAGATCACCTGCATTGATTTTACCATTCTTCCGATCGAATGCTTCTCGCCATTGAGTGACACCAAACATATTCTCAGCGAATTGTTTAACTCCAGCCTTACATTCTTGTCGTCGTGACATGTGTTTGTTTCATAATTAAAAAAATCATTTGGTAAAATATAGAATAGAATGCAATGTCTTTTACCAAATGTAGTACCAGACGAACTCCTCATCCACATTTTTGAATTCGATTGTACATACATTACGATTCTGCGATCACATGTCTTGAAAGAATTCCGTTGGTGTCTCTTCCGACGTATCGTACAATCCAACAACACAAAATATCACAATATGTTTGTCCGGTTATTCTGACTCATGATAGAACAACCATTCGCACTGCATGATGATGTAGGTGGTGGAGATGAAAAAATCACGGAAAAGACCTTGGGTTGAAACGTCTTTCGTATCTCTCGTAATAACTGACTGCATTTGTGCGCATTTTTATGTGGATCATCTAGCCATAGTTTCTGGATGTTACGAATCTGTTCGGGGAGGTCCCTGTATTCGTCCATGATTTCACCCGATTTATCGAGTGTCAACGCCTCTTCACATAATCCTTCAAGAGCCAAAAAGTGTTTCATACAACAGTCACTGCATCGTTTTTCATCGTGTGTGAGATGATCTTCCAAAAGGACACTCTGTTTACATATTTCGCGGAGATTGAATCGACAATCCAGTACAGGAAGCAGTGGTTTCGGTGTAAATGTCGGAATCACCGATTCATCACGTTGTTTTGTGGTAGTTTGAACAGACGACGATTCGTCGTCACGTCTTCTTGATGTAGGAAAGTATTCTCGTGTCTGAACAACCGGTTCATCTTCGTAGACTTGAAATGTGTTTTCGGATGGAATGGAAAGACACGGGTAGATGAATCCATCGGTCGTGCTTGATTGATATTTTCCGACCTGTGATAATGACAGATACATTTTTTGATATTCGATAATATTATTTTTTTTCTTTCTTTCCAATCTACTTTACTTTATTATAAACGTGTTTCATCAAATACATACGTATAAAAAAAAAAAGCGATAGAAACTAAAGATTTGCTGATTTTTTTTTCAATCCGACGAGGTGAGAAATGGATTTCTGTTCATGTTTCTTTAATTATCGAGTGTTTTTCGGTGGTTATCCTACAGCTTTACAATTTCAGACGCTACTTGATCATGGTATCGATACATTCATTGATCTGACGACCATTATGGAACGTCTCCGACTATCTTATGATTATTCTCGCGATAATACGAATCACAAGTTCTCTTACATTAATTTCCCCATTCAGGATAATCATGTTCCTCGTGATGAACATTTATTCTTTAAATTCCTTTGTAAAATTCGAGATATGATCCTGTCTTTTCCCCAACGCAAATTCTACATCCATTGTAAAGGTGGTCATGGAAGGAGCGGTATCCTTGTCGCGTGTCTATTATTCATGCTTACAATCTGTCCACTTCATGAGGTAATTGAGATGACGACTCGATTCCATGATTCTCGTCCGAATCTAAAAAAAAAATGGAAAGGACGCATGTGTCCACAGACGATTCATCAGCGACGTTTTGTCCTCCATATTCTCAATCATTTCGTCGTTGGTTTAAAACATGATGCGAATGTATGAAAGAATGGTTTTGGACAAGAGTGTGTATCCCTTAATTGGTCTTGTATCTTCAGCAGTGCTCGGCGATTGCGGATTTTTATTTTGGAAAGCCGTTTCATCACCAGATGTGCGATTCAATAAAACAGAGCGGGTTCATCAAATTATCCGTAAACATACATAAATCCCTTTGCAAATTTATATTCGTAACATATTTAAGGAAATACACAAATCCTTAAATATTTCGTACTGTAAAATCGAAAGTGGTTAGCAGCTTGATTATGAATTTTATCAGATATGAGCATAGTTGTAATCACATTAATGTAATCATTGTAATGATTTAAAGATAATTCATTTCTTTAAGCCAAATTCAAAATAACATTAATGTCGTAACAACTATGGATATGAGTAAATAATTGATTGATTGAAAATTGATTCATATGTTTTGATGACATCGTCACAAATAAGATGCGGAAACTAACATTAACAGAAATCGATCATGTCCTTAATGGTCTCCATCATTATATTCCATCCAATCAGATGACAGAATTAACGGAACGGTTCCTTGAAAACATAAAGAAACCTATACGGACAGAATTAGAAAAGGCCATGATTGTGGATCATCCCGATTATATTCAACATCTGAGAAAAAAAATCATACAAGCTTGGGAACGAGTCTTGATTGCGCCAGGTGAGAGTGTTGGTGTCATCTGTGCACAGAGTATCGGAGAAAGACAGACACAATTAACACTCAATTCTTTCCATCAATCCGGATTATCAGTCGCGACCGTCGTCAGCGGAGTCCCACGATTTGTTGAATTATTGAACGCAACAAAGGAACTCAAAATGAGTTCGAATCAGTTCCGTCTAATCCAATCATTTGATCGACCGAGTGATCTACGTCGATTTATTGGTGATCGTCTCGTGTTCCTCACACTCCAACAATTAGTGATTGAAACCAAGATCAGTATGGACAAGGACGACGAGTACTGGTATGACGCATTCGAGAGTGTCTATTCCAATGCATTCCGTGATTATCATGCATGCATATCCTTCCGTCTCGATCTTCAGACTCTTTTTCAGAATCGTATTACAATGTATCACATTAAAGAAAAGATTGAAGGCGTGTATTCGGACGTATGTGTTGTTTTTTCACCCTTTCATCTAGCACAATTAGATGTATTTGTCGATATCACATCGATTCAGTTAACGGAAATATCGTCTTTTTTGACCGAAGAGAATTATCATACCATATATCTGGAAGATGTTGTCCAACCGCGATTACTCGATGTTCAGGTTTCCGGTATCACCAATATTTCCAAATATCATATCATGAAATGTCATGTCTCCAATAATTGGATTATTCAGACAGAAGGATCAAACTTGCGTGATATCATCAGCACTGCTTTTATAATTCCTTCATCCGTAACGAGTAATAACATGTGGGAAATCTATGATATCATGGGGATTGAAGCCGTCCGTGAATTTCTGATTGAGGAATTCACCAATGTCGTGTCTTCAGATGGAACATTCATTAATCGTTGTCATATCCTCTTGCTGGTGGATCTCATGACTTATCATGGTGTCATCAATTCGGTTTCTCGTTATGGTATGAAGAAAGAACAGATCGGTGTACTAAGTCGTTCATCTTTTGAAGAATCACTGGATCATTTCGCCAATGCAGCGTTTTATGCAGAGAAAGAACCGGTGACAGCTGTCAGTGCATCCATCATGTGTGCAAAACGACCCAATATCGGTTCAGGATTTTGTAAACTCCTCATGAATCTTGAAATGCTTGAGAATTCTCCTGTCGAGTCATTTTCCTGATTTTCTCCGAATACCGTTTTTTCCGATCGTCTTTAAATTGGAGAATATCATCAATATAATTCGGATGATCTTTTACATTGAACCATCGTCCAAGTGGTTTTTTCGTCGTCTCTCTCGTCAGTCGTGAATACACCGAACGCAGTGATTGCAATGGTACCATCTTGATATGAATCATCATCCTGTTTGTTTATACATAACATATTTAAAGAAATGTCAAATCTTTAAATCATGTCTTGAAAAATGTACGAATGGTGTCATCATCATAGATGATGCGGATCCGCAGCGTACAACTAGGACATCCCGCAATATCTTCTCCGTGAAGGATCAATTCGTCGATATGGATGGAGAATCGATCACCGCATGGACAAGGATAACTGAACATCCCCGTATTCTTATCATAATCCATATCTTCTATTTCAACTTCTTCATATACTGTGGTCATTATTCATTCTTGATAAAAAATACGATAACATTCATCAGTTTTTCTCGATAAGTAGTCGTCTCTGACGATCTGTTTCCATTTTCTGGGTGTGTAATTGTAGAAAAACACTCATCATCATTAATAATCGCTGTGGTAGATTCGCAAAATCGATTTTTAAACCTTGTTTCGTGAATTTTGATCCATAGGGAAGTGTCGTCTTGACAGTATCATTATCGTACGAGATCTGGTAATATCGGATGATGGCGTATGTCAACTCAAAACCCTCTTCATCCAATAATTTCACATGATCTACAATGCTAGACAAGTCATACTGCACATTCCCCTCCGTTTCTGCAAGTAACGTACTGAATAATGGGAAGGACATTTTTGTCTATTTATCTCTCAAATGATTTATATCCAAAACATCATTTTTTTTCATTTTAGTTATTTCACATCTCAATCCACAACATCATCCTGTATGAACATTTTTACGCCTTAAATCATTTTGTTTTTGATGAAACTTTAAAGCGTACACTGTACGAATAATTAAAATCATTCAAAGATTCATGACAAATATAATGCATCATAGTTGTAATTACATTAATGTAATCATTGCAATGATTTAAAGATAATTCATTTCTTTAAGCCAAATTCAAAATAACATTAATGTCGTTACAACTCTGTAATGCATCAGATGCGTACACACTTCTTAACTTTAAAGAACATTGATGTAACTATGATGCATCAATTAGACCCATTGCTCACATGATGACTTTGTTGAACAAGAATCTCTGGCGGCGAATCGACTACCCCTTATGCATATTGAGACTCAGACCACTTTACTTTGACATACAACAAGATTTACCAATTCATATCACGAATCATAATCCGATAGGTGATTTAATCTATCATGGTGATACATTACAGAATTGGATAAACTATCAATTGATACAACAACAGCGATTCATAAGTAATATCACAACGGACAATTAAAGATATTTCTCATAAATCTTTAAATCATGTTGATAAGTCTCGGTACATCAAGCTCGTAAAGCATTTTCGCAATTTATTTAAAGATTTGTGTGTGTGTGATTTCTTTAAATAGGTGATGAAATAATGATTACAAGTTTGCCCGTGGTACATTATTTCACGAGGATGAGATTACCGTGATTGACACCTTTCTGGAAGTGATACGCCGTCTCAAAGAATCGCCAGAAATGAGGAGATACGAGATCCTTTGTCATTTTGTTCATAAACTCCTGATAAATCGTCTTGACAACCGATTCTAACTCTTTGTACACCGTATACACGGAAACAACACCCGTGAGCGAGTACGATATGGAGTACAGATTCCATGGTTCATAAAATGGGATCATCTTCTTATGCTGTCTCTGTTGACGAAACTGCAGATGAAAGAGGTACGTCTTTTCCTGATGGACGACACCGAGTTCGAGTTGCAGGATGTACATGACATCACCCTCTGTCGAGATCCGTTGAGATAACAGAAACTGGTGAAAGATCGGAGCATTCTTATCATGATCCAGCTGTGGTATAATCTGAAAAAACATGGATCCCGTCTCATAATCTGTAATATGCTCCGATCCGATATGATAGGTCACGTAGCGTGGCCATTTTTTTACATGACTCGTTTCCGGATTACATATTTCACTAATCTCTTCGTACACCTCGCTTTTCTTGTCGTTTGTGAGCTGAGTGATGTGGAATACCTTGACAATATCCTCGTCTCCATGGAAATGAGAGTGTAATTCCCATCGTATGAACTCCTTATTTTTCATGATTGTTGAGTTTTTTTTTTCTTTCCTA
>Ga0214923_10003984_pt1 | contig 18201 bp, 27 predicted proteins | sample LL1510_MetaG_FD_177993 | JGI IMG/M metagenome (GOLD analysis project Ga0214923, IMG submission 177993) | Freshwater microbial communities from Lake Lanier, Atlanta, Georgia, United States - LL-1510 | ecosystem: Environmental > Aquatic > Freshwater > Lake | place: USA: Georgia | collected... | reverse complement strand
TAAAGCTGTGCGAATTAATATCTGCCGGGTATGTTTCTGAGGTAAGTTTTAGAACACAAAATGGACAATGGGCGTACCAGTTACAGGTTACCCAGGCCTGGATTACCGGGGACGGATTTTCAGGCACCCTTTTATACGGTACAGCTAGTAGCTATAGTACTAGTAGCTTTAATACATTAGAAGAACTTACTAACGTAAGTTCTCCTAACGTTTCGGGCGAGCCCGAGGAAGAAGAGGAGTTTGTAGAAATGCCTTGGCCAGAGTTTGATGAACCAAGTACTAAGTCTGATGATGAAGTTGGGGTTGTAGGCAAATTAGCCGACCCCGTAGATAAGAAAGAACTGCGAAAGCAGAAGTACAAAAAGAGCAGCTTTGCTGCGGTACCTGAGTCAATGCTCAGGAATGAAAGGCCAGAAACTGAGTGGACTACCCAGGATCTTGTAGCCGAGTTTTATGACCTAACCCGTGAGCATGCAAAAGGCGCTCCTAGCCAGGTTAACGGCAAAAGCCTATCTGCCTGGATTAACCAACAGGTAGGGCAGGGAGTGCCCCGTATAGCCATTCTAAGGGCCCTTAGAGCCTTTTTTAACGACCCTCGCTTAGTCCGGGACCCAGGAATAGGAAAACCGTTCTGGAGGCGTTTTATAGCCTACTATCCGACTGTCCATGGTCGATTTGCTAATGTTGAAGATATCGATTACTCTGATGAAAGGTTTTCTGCTCATCAGGCAAAAATGCTTAAGCTATTGGAGGGTAATGTTTAATTTGCAGGATCTTAAGCCGTCTATCCGGGCTCAGATAAATAACTCGGGTGTCCCAGATAGATTTATTGGCAAAGAGTTTTCAGACTTAGAGCCCTATGATGATTTAGTTCTTTCAACTATAGAGCAATGGGTAGAGCTTGTTATTTCTGGAAAAATAATAAAAGCAAAAGGCACAGACCTGTGCGGTAAGGGATTATTGCTAGTAGGCAAACCAGGACATGGCAAGACTACTATTGCTAGTCTTGTACTACAAGAAGTGCTACGTCGGGCAGAACCTCACATATGGGGTAACTCCGATTTTATGGTGAAAAAGCCCGTTTTATTTGTTGATTATCCAAAGCTGCTTAGAATACAGCAGAGGTCTTGGAAAGATGAAGTAGGAGATGATGCATACCTTATGGATCAAATCTATGGCGAATCAAAATCGACAGATAACGTAAGTATCCTTGTACTAGACGACTTAGGTAAAGAACACCGTACAGCATCCGGTTGGGCAGAAAATACTTTTGACGCAGTATTGCGTTGTAGGTATAATTCTGGATTACCTACTATAGTTACAACCAATGTTCCACTGAAAAGTTGGGGAGAGGTTTACGGACAAGCAATGGAAAGTTTTGCTCACGAAGCCTTTTTTCCACTTGAGGTATTATCAAAAGATGGAGATCGACGAAAATGAAGGATAAGACAATGGCAAAGGCAGAATGGCGTACAGTCCAATTCTTTCTTTCCGCTCGTGGAATTTTCGAAGTAAAAATAGATCTCACAAGTGATGGCGTAGAATGCACTTGCCCTGGCTATGAAGCAAAGGGTGCTTGCAAACATACGCGTTATGTTGTAGCGAAAGCTAAAGAAAACAATGGCGTATATCCATTGAAAATATCTACCCGCGCACCTATGAGCGAAAATAAAGCAATAAATAATTCTGAAGAGTTATTTAGAGAGTTTGTACTTAAATACGGGAAAATAGAGGTCTTGTAACTAATGCGAGGAGGGGATATAAGCAATGACACGCCAAAACGTGTCGCAGTTACAGTTGACTGTATCATCAAGCGTGTCCCGGTCATAACCAAACTCTTAGGTGTAATACCCTATTCGCATGAAGAGATTGAGTATGACCGGGCAATGCTCTCTCGCCTTTGGAACTATTCTGCAAAGAGCGGGTACATTTTAGAACTTGTAGGCTTTGGTTTAAAGCCAGAAGATATGCAAGACTACATGGACGACCTTGACAACTTAGGTACTAATCCATTTAACTATGCAAAGAGCTACTATGTTATAGCCGACTTAGTAGCAGAACTACCGTATAGAAACGAACTGGTTTGCGTAATTGACATACCATCGCGTAGTCTTAGGTACGGTAGTTGGTATTACGACCTTGGGAGGGTTTAAATGGCTGCAGATAATGAGTTGCGCTTAATTAGTCGCGCAATACGTACTCGCGATATTTCTGCTGCACTTGAATACGGTCTTAAAGAAGACTGGTTCTATGTAGAAGAAAATCGTGCTGTATGGAACTTTATACTTAATCACTGGACTAAGTATCAGGAAGTTCCAACCGCAGTTACCGTAAAAGATAACTTCCCTACTTATCGGTTACTTGCTGTTGACGATTCAATCGAATACCTTTTGGATCAATTAGTCGAGTATCGTCGTAGGCAAAAAACAATTGAGATAATTCAAGATGCTGCGGATCTAATTTCCAACGGCGATCATTCCACCGCTCTTTCTAAAATGAGTACTGGTATAGCAAAGATTGCAGATGAGGGCATAGGTTCAAGTAGGGATGTAGATCTAACTAACTCACCACTTGAACGTTACGACGAGTATCTTGCAGTAAAGACTCGCCCTAATGGTTTGATTGGTATGTCTACCGGATTTACTTTGATCGATCAGGCTACCGCAGGTTTGCAGCCAGGCCAGCTTGTTGTAATCATTGCTCCACCAAAAACAGGTAAATCAATCATTGCATTACAGACAGCAGTTAATCTACATAATGATGGCTTTGTGCCAATGTTCCAGTCCTTTGAGATGAGCAGTCATGAGCAACAAACTCGACATGATGCAATGCGTGCAAATATCTCTCATGCAAGGTTAACTCGCGGTGTCCTAAAAGTTGACGAAGAAGTTCGTTACCAAAGGATGCTTACAAAGATGGAATCAATGCATAAGTTTTATCTAACTGATGGGCCTGCAGCAGATACTATTTCAGGCCTAGCTGCGAAGATAGAAAAGATTCAGCCGGACGTTGTTTTTGTTGATGGTGTTTACTTGATGACTGATGAAGTTAGCGGGGAAGCAAACACAGCAAAAGCTTTAACTAACATAACGCGTTCGCTAAAAAAGTTAGCACAAAAAATAGAAAAGCCTATAGTAATCACTACACAGGTTCTTGAATGGAAGATGAAAAAGAATAGAGTATCTGCATCCTCTATTGGCTACTCTTCATCATTCTTCCAAGACGCAGACGTTATTTTAGCCTTAGAGCGTCAAGACGAGTTAGACGATTCTTCGCGTTTGTTTAGGATCGAGGCTAGTCGTAACTGTGGAAAGGTCGAAGTAGAATTACTTTGGGATTGGGAAAACGGAAAGTTTGAGGAATTTTAAATGAGCAATCTTCCAGAATTTGATGGAACACAAGCCTGTGCAAAGCTAGACACAGATTTATTTTTTCCAGAGACTGATGATAGAGCTGGGATTAAACTTGCAAAAGAAATTTGCAATACCTGTAATCAAATAGACAAGTGCCTTAAGTATGCAGTCTGGAGGCCAGATCTAGAAGGCATTTGGGGAGGAACCACACAGCGTCAGCGTGAAACACTACGTAGCCGTTTAAGGAGGCAAAAATGATTCTTACAGGGGACAAAGTAAAATCTGTTTTAGCTAATCTTAATATTGAGATTGAAAATGAGCGTGGAGATGAGATAATTGCTCTATGCCCAGGGCACGAACTTCGTACCGGTAAGGTAGACCAGAATCCATCGTGGTCAATCAACACTGAGACTGGTGTTCACCATTGCTTTTCTTGTGGGTATAAGGGCAACCTTTTAACTCTTGTAGCAGAGTGCAAAGAGTTCTACACTCAGTGGGACCGCTTAGATCTTGATGGGGCTAAAGAATGGCTTCGTCAGAATTCAACAATAGATCTGCCTACTCTCATAAAGCAGATGGAAGATGTCAAAGAGTCCTATATTGCAATCCCTAGGCCTGTGCCAATGAGCGAGGCCCGGCTTGCCCTATTCTCCCATAGCATCCCTAAAAACGCTTTAGACTCTCGACTTTTATATCAAGAGTCGTGTGAAGCTTTTGGAGTCTTATGGGATACCAACACGTCTCGCTGGATTCTTCCCATTTATAGTTGGGATCAAGATTCTTTAATGGGCTGGCAAGAAAAAGGATTCCGGGATCGTTACTTCAAGAATCGTCCTACAGGAATCTTGAAGAGTAAAACAGTATTCTTTAGTGCAGTATCTAGGTATGCACATAATGCGTATGATGATCTGATGGTAGTTGTTGAAAGCCCACTAGACGCAGTCCGCTTACATTCAGCAGGCATCACTTCTGGTGTTGCTACTTTTGGAACATCAGTAAGTCCAGATCAATTTGCAATATTTAGATCTACCAAGAAATTGGTATTTGCATTTGATAATGACGATCCCGGACGTACCGCAGCATTACGCATGTTAGACATTTCCCGTAAAACTGGGGTTGAGTGTCATTTCATAAACTACAATGGTATAGACAAGAAAGACATCGGTGAGATGACTGACGAAGAAATTATTCAGAGTCTCTCAAGTGCAAAGCACTGTGTCTTAGGTAAAGCAGCAATTCTGGGGGGATAATGCCTTTCACAGGAACACTACTTCCTTATCAAAAATCTGCTGTAGACCTTATGTGTAGCAGGGGCAAAGTACTAGTTGCATATGACTTGGGGTTGGGAAAAACCGTTCTTACAATTGCTGCAATAGAAGAATTACGAGAACAAAGGAAGATTTCAGGCCCGGGACTGGTCATCTGTTTGTCCAGTCTTAAATATCAATGGCAATCTCAAATATCTAAGTTTACTGATAACACATCCTCAGTTCTAGTAATCGAAGGATCTCCAGCAAATAGGATTAAACAGTACGCCGAGCTACATAGCTATGACTATGTGATTGTTAATTATGAACAAGTAGTCAATGATTATAAATACTTCATAGACAAAGACTTTGCATTCATAGTTGCCGATGAAGCCACTGCGTTGAAAAGCTTTAAATCAAAGCGATCTAAAATAGTAAAGAAACTAAAATCTAAAGTTAAGTTTGCTTTAACAGGTACTCCAATAGAAAATGGTAAAGCAGAAGAAGTATTCTCTATTATGGAGTTTGTTGATCGCCACGTACTTGGAGGCTATCCAGGGTTTGAGGCAAAGTATATAAACCGCAATAATATGGGGTGGATAGAAAGCTACAAGAACCTACCACAGCTTCACAGCTCTCTAAGTGCAGCGTCTGTTCGTAAACGCCAAACAGACCCTGACGTTTCCCCTTATCTTCCAGAAACTTTGGTTGCAGCCCCAATTCTTATACCCTTTGATAACACAACTAAAAAGGTGTACTCAGAGATTTGCGAACTATTGCTAGATGACCTTGATGAAGCCGCATCCTATATCAGTGCCGGAGCCAGTCTTTATACACAAGACGGTGGTGTAATTGATGAAATTCGAGGAAAGATTATGCCAAAGCTTATTGCTTTGCGACAAATCTGCTGCCACCCAAATCTTTTAAAAAACAGCGCAGTACAATTTAATCCTCTGAGCGGAGAAGGATCATCTTTTGCAGCGGAGTTTTTCAATACCGGCTTATTGAATAAAGAGTTTACTTCGCCTAAACTATTAACATTAAAAGAGATTGTGTCAAACTTCTTAGCCGAAGATAAAAATAATAAAGTGGTTATTTTTACAACTTTTGTGGATATGGTTAGGTACATACAGACAGAGCTAGCTGCTTTCGGGGCCAATACATATACAGGACGGATGAATGCAAAAGAAAAAGAAATCTCAAAAATCGACTTTCAAACTAATCCTCATACCCGGATTCTTGTCAGTTCTGACGCTGGCGGCTATGGGGTCGATCTTCCTCAAGCTAATCTACTCATTAACTACGACTTGCCCTGGAACGCTGGATTGGCTGCCCAGCGAAATGGACGAATACAGCGAGCCTCTAGTACCTGGGAACGAGTTGTAATTCAAGACCTACTTATGCTAGGGTCTATAGAGGAACGTCAACATCAGATGTTGCAACAAAAAATGTCAGTGGCAAACGCTATCATTGATGGACAGGGAATCGAAGACGGGGGAAACCTGACTTTGACTCTTGGAACACTTAGGCACTTTTTGCAAAATAATTAAATATAGAATAGATTTGGTGAGGGTTAGTTTAGGAGTCAAGTTGTCAAACCCAACCCCCACAAGAACTATTAGAGTTCCTGATGATCTATGGAATGCTGCAAAAGAAAAAGCAGCAGAAATTGGTATCACAGTAACTGATATAGTAATATCAGCTTTAGAAGACTTCATAGAAGAATAACAACCTAGGAGGGCAAATGCCAGAAGTAATCGGCAAAGAAAATCTACCTACAGTAGATGACTTTGGAACAAATGATATTGAGTCAATGTACAAAGAGTACGTTCTGCTCAAGAAAAATATTGACGACCTTACTGCTCGTCAAAATGTAATTAAAAAAGAACTGATGTCTTTTGTAGAAGGCTTTGGTGTCGAAGACGATAAAGGCCATAAGTGGTACGACATGCCAGAGTACCAAGGCTATGCAGGAATGCAAAAGCAGCGCCGGGTTAGCCAAACTATTGATGAAGACGCAGCAAAAACTATTCTTGAAGATAAGGGCCTAGTCGAGCGTTGCTTCGAAGTAAAGCCAGTTCTTAATGAGCAGTCTGTAATGGAATGCGTGTATGAAGGTCTCTTAACCGAAGACGATGTAGATGCTATGTTCCCTCAAAAAGTAACTAATGCTTTTGTACTAAAAAAGGCGTAGCATGGGCTGGAAAATTTTATGGGCAGTCTGGATAGCGTTTAATGTCTTCGGTATCATAGTCGGAGTATTAAGTGACTATAGTTCTAAAAAGAAAGTAACTAAGTTTCATGCAAAAAGGTGAATTACATCTTTGTTGGTACTGCGACAAAACTTTTAAAGAACTGCTAGACTTACTAGCTCATAAAGAGGAGCACAATGTTTGACCCAGAAGAACCACAGGTAACCGAAGAACGGCTACTGTATTTAGTGGCCCAAGGCTTAAAGGCTTGGGATCCAATACTATTTTCTCGAGATGAAGATAGTAGCGGTGCAGCCTTTATTGCTCTTGACATATTTAAGAAAGTTATGCAAGGAGTCATTAAGTAATGTCTGAGGATAAAATCGACGAGATGTTTGGATCTCTTAGTGAATTTTATCCAGGGTCAAAAAAGAAGCGCCGTCCAGTAAATCCAGTAGTAGAGGAAAAAAAGGCAAAAGCACTATCTCAAGAATCCTGGGATAGACGCCCATTGCGTAAGCGACTTGCAAATGGTACCGAGGTTGAGTTATTCTCAGCAGGTATGTTTGCAGAAGCGTTAGGACGTCCGTTAGTAACAGTTCGACTTTGGGAACGTAAGGGATACATCCCTCGTGCTCCCTATAGACTACGATCTATTATTGTTAACGGTCAGAAAAAGCCCGGGTGGCGCATGTACAGCCGTGCTATGATAGAGTCAGCAATAGAAAGTTTTCAATCCCGGGATCTCTTAGAGTCTCCTAGGATTGAATGGGATAAGGAAAAAGAACTAACGGCAGAGCTGTTTGATTCTTGGACTAGAATCCACAATCAAGAAACCAATTAACCAAATGCCACAAGGCCATAAATTAAGGAAACAAAATGCCAGTAAATCCAAATGTATCATCCTACCTAGATGACGAAGATATCGAAGATGCTTCATTGTTTGCAGCAGAAGACGAAAACGAGTCTGCAGAACGCTCATCAGTAATTCAGGTAGGTTGGGCTGCTGCTAAAAAGGTACAAGCCAAGGTAGCCAAAACATATGCAAATGACTTCAAGTTTGAAGAAGATGTTCAGTTAATCAAGTTCCTCTCTCCAGAACCAATGATTTTCTCTCAGCATTGGGTACAGCGTACCGGTAAAAAGTCTTTTGTATGTCTAGGCACTACCCAGTGTCCACTCTGCCGCGCAGGAAACAAAGCTGAAAACAAGTTTGCTTTTAGTGTTGTTAACCTAACCGATGAAGAGCCATCAGTTCAGCTTATGACTGTTGGTATGCGTTTGTGCGGTCAGTTGGAAAAGCTAAACGCTGATCCTAAGACCGGACCACTAGACCGTATGTATTGGGCAGTTAGCAAGTCAGGTCAGAGCACCAAGACCAGCTACTCAATCATGCCAGTCAAGGAACGCGATCTTCCAGAAGATTGGGACCTAGACGTTGAAGAAGTTCGCACTATTGTTAGCTCTCTAGAGCCACTAGGCACTGATGCATTGCGCATGTCGACAAAGGCCGAACTTACTGAGATTGCACGCGAGATCCCAGAAGACTAATATCTTATGGGTAGGAAGCTATGGACCCCCTCCTCAAAATAGCTTCCTACCCATTTCTTTTTATTGGAGAGTAAAATGAATATTGTTTTTACATCAAAACAGCTTCAAGAAGTAGTAGAAGCCTACTCAGCTGTTGATGAATTTGTATTTGACGTCGAAACCCTTGGTGATCATCGAGGAGACCCCCGTCAAAATAGAGTTGTATGGATTGCTTTAGCAACCGAAGGCCGAACAGATGTCATACCTATGGGCCACCCGAACGGTGATTATGTACGTACAGATTACCCACTTCTTCCCTCGGCTAAACTTCGTCAATTAAAAGGACTATCTTTACGGCCACAGGATTACAGCAAAGACGAAAAGAAAGCTGTAAAAGTATTTACCGAGGCACCTGAGCAACTAACTCCGGGAGAAGTATTCAAGGCACTTAAGCCACTATTTCTTAGTGACAAAATAAAAGTCGGTCACAATGTAAAGTTTGATCTTCAAAGCATTGCAAAGTACATTGGGCAGCTTCCAAACCCTACCTTTGCTTGCACTCTAATAGCATCTTTTATCTTAGATAATCAAACACGCATTACCGGGTTAGGCCTAGACGATTGTTTGAAGCGTGAATTTAATCATGACATGGTCAAGGGTGTAGGTAAAGAGATCGAAGCCCACTCGTTTAATGATGTAGCTACGTATGCAGGTCTAGATGCAGAATGGACTTGGAAGCTTTGGAAGAAACTGTCAAGTCGTTTGTATGCAGATAAGCTAGCAAAGCTGTTTAATCTGGAAATGGATGTACTTGAAGTCGTTTGCAACATGGAATTACGTGGGGCAGACATTGATGTTAAGGCTTTGAGCACCTTAAAGTCAGATCTTGAAACACAATTAGAAGCATGTAAGGCAGACATATATTTAGCTGCAGGCAAAAGTTTCAACATTAATAGTGTAAAAGAAAAGCAAACCCTTTTGTATACTCCTAAAAAAGAGGGTGGCCGAGGACTAAAGCCAAAAACGCCTACTACAAATGGTGAAAAGAAGTTAAGCAAGGGAGAAAAGACAACTGTCTACGATTACTCGGTCTCTGAACCAGCGCTGCAAGCGTACGCTGGTAAGGATGCCCTTGTCGACGCGTTAATTAGATACTCAGACTTGAACAAGCTTTTAACTACGTATGTAATTCCATACTTGGGCGGAGATATAACCCGTACCTTAGCCGGTAAGAGCAAGGTTGTTTCAAAGAAAAGCCTACTTCTAAATGGCAGGGTACATACAGATTTTGTACAATACGGTACCGAGACCGGTCGATTCTCTAGCCGTAATCCAAATCTACAGAATGTTCCAGCGCCCCATACATCAAACGGTAAGGCTATCCGCAACCTGTTTATTGCCCCTGAGGGCCACTCACTTGTCGTAGCTGACTACTCTCAGATCGAGCCTCGCATTATTGCCTCTTTTTCTAAGGATAGAATTATGTGTAATTCATATCTAGAGGGCGGGGATATATACACCACAGTAGGTGATACTATGGGAGTAGATCGTAAAGCCGGGAAGGTTTTGGTACTTGCTATGGCGTATGGAGTTGGCCCAGACAAGATTGCTGAGCAAATTGGTTGCTCCATAACAGATGCCAAAGAACTTCTAAATAGTTTCACACGTAAATTTCCTTCTATCACTCAATATAAGCGATACGTAATTAGTGAAAGCAGGAAGCATTCTCCGGTACCATACGCTACGACAATTCTTAAGCGTCGTCGCTACATACCGGATCTACGCTCTAAAGAAATGTGGAAAAGGTCTAGGGCAGAACGTCAGGCGTTTAATACCGTCATACAAGGTTCTGCTGCAGACCTAATAAAGGTTGCCATGGTTCGTGCAAACTCAATGATTCCATCAGAATCAAGTTTGATTCTTACAGTCCATGACGAACTAGTTACGGTATCGCCAAACCATTTAGTAGAAGAAACTGCTGAAGCAATTCGCTCAGCAATGGAAGGAATCAATGTGCTTAGTATTCCATTATTAGCCGATGTAAAAACAGTAGAAAGGTGGGGAGACGCAAAGTGAGTTTCTTTAGACGCAGGAAAAAACATAGTGTATCTGTAACCCATATCTCACCCCAGGTACTAATTCGTAAGATTATTTATGATAGTGGCTGCCCAAACCCAGAAGAAGTTGCCCAGGTATTGGGATTAACACCTATTTCAGATGAAGTAGCTGATATGGAAGAACAGGCAAGTGCAGATAGGTTGAGCAAGATAGAAATACTTATGCCAATTATTCGTGCACATGCAGATATCTCCGCTCAGGTTGCTGCCGTATCATACGCATCTGAACTTGACTCATCTGAGATTTCAGATGATATGAAACACGCTTTAGTAATTTTATTTAAGTTTGTAGCGTTTTCATCAGCAATGACTTGTCTTGCATCTTTAGTGGACCTAGACATACTTACGGAAAGGAATTAAAAATGAGCGATTGGTGGTCACGTAAACTATCAGAACCAGCAGTACCTAGACAACCACAGGTAAGTTTTCCACCAGCCAATGATCAAGGCATTCCTGTCAGGTATGTTCCTGAGGGAAATGTAACAGCAACGCCAGTTACTTATGACCCAAATGAAGACCAGCTAGTTACAAAATCTCAAGCAGCAAAGCAAGCAGATAAATGTCCTAACTGTTATTCAGGAAACTACTTTGCACCGCAGGGTACTCAACGCAGTAGGTGCTATGATTGTGGGTATCCATTATTACAACAAGGTAGTGGAGCGGGAATGCCAGGCGGATCTGCATCTGGAACTGCAACTCCTGCAAAACAGGCATCACAAGGTAATGGATTTAACCCAAATATAATCGTAGACAGGATTGGATAATGATGACGCTAAATGCCGAGGTAGCTAAGATTGCTGCTTTATTAAATAAGAAGATGGGCCCAGGAACTGTAATAAAAGCTAGTGAGGCTCAGAAGCCTACTAGAATAACAACCGGCTCACTAACCCTAGACGTTGTATTAGGTGGGGGCTGGCCAGTTAACCAGTGGACCGAGATTATTGGGGAAGCCTCTAATGGAAAGACCGCATTGGCTTTAAAAACTGTTGCAGCAAACCAAGCAAAAGATCCAGAGTTCACTACCGTATGGATTGCAGCAGAACCGTTTGACGTAGGCTATGCCCAAATGTGTGGCATTGATACCGATCGTGTATTTGTAGTATCTACCAATATTATGGAGGAAGCTTATGAAGCCACCATCCAGTTCTGTGAATCTAAAGCTGTAGACTTAATTGTTATTGATTCACTTCCAGCACTAGTACCTAGCACGGAAGATGAAAAGACTATGGATGAGGCTACCGTAGGTCGTGGAGCTTTGCTTACTAATAAGTTTTTCCGTAAGGTTTCAAAAGCAACTAAACGTTCTCTCATAGATAATGAGCGGGGAATTACCTGCTTACTAATCAATCAGTTCCGTATGAAGATTGGAGTAATGCACGGAGATCCGCGCACTACTCCAGGTGGACTTGGCAAAGACTATGCCATGGCTATCCGCGTAGAAGTTAAGCGCGATGACTGGCTAGAGGTAGGTGTAGGAGAAGGTAAGCGTCGCTGCGGACAAACTATTAGAGTTCGTACTATTAAAAATAAGACTTTCCCACCACAGCAGACAGCATACCTAGACTTTTGGTTTGCTGAGGGTGGGCCGCTAAGTGCTGGATCCTATGACTCAGCAAAAGAGATTATTTCACTATCTATTCTTAATGGAATTGTGGAACGTCGTGGTGGCTGGCTATACTATGGTGATAGAAAGTGGCAAGGAGCTGCAAATATGCTTGAGTCAATTAGAGAAGAAATTGATTTGAAAGAATCATTAACAAGGAAGTCATGGATACTCTCCGGACTTCTCCATTAATTAATATAGAGGAAGAGGAATAAGATGCCGTTATCTCGTATTACCGGTAAGCAAGCGTTTTCAAATATGAACATATGGCGCTTGAACGAAAAGAACGGGTTTCTAGGATACTGCCATAGAACCTGTCAGAATGCCTGGGGATTGCCTAAGAAGTACGCCTCAGCAATTGATGCTTGGAATCATATCCCTAAGCAGCACCGACACACCGACCCAACCAAGGCTCCTATTGGGGCTCCCCATTTCTGGGAAGGTGGGGCTTACGGTCACGTAGCACTTCAGTCAGATAAAAAAGACATTGTGATCGGCACAGATGCTCCTCGACCTAATTACATTGGGCTCGAGCACATGTCTTTCTTTCATAATAACTGGGGTAAAAAGTATCTAGGATGGGCATCCCAGTACAATGGCGTAGATCTTCAACTGAAGGATATGCCTAAGTAATGAAATCAGAAGGTCAAAAGCAGTCTCTAAAGCACGAAAAGCGTTTAGAGAAAGCCCTCGGAGGTAAGCGATCAGCTGCCTCCGGGGCCTTCTGGTCTCGCAAGGGTGATGTTAGGACCCCAGACTTGTTGATTGAACATAAGTGGACAGGTAAAAAGTCTTTCACACTTAAGTCTGATGTATTAGAAAAGATAGTAATGGAAGCTATCTTAGACAGTAGAGTAGCAGTCTTAGGAATTCACTTAAATGGTAAGAATTATGTGCTCTTGGAGGAACACGATTTTATGGAACTTAGAGAGTTTAGAAACGAGCACATATGTACGACGACGATGTCCCCTGGGCCTGGAGATACGAAGCCAAATGTCGAGGAGTAGACACAGAAATCTTTTTTCCTCCAAGGGATAAAGATTTATATATGCCCATTGCAGAAAAAGCAAAAGGTATTTGCTTTGGGTATGATGACAAACCACCTTGTCCGGTTCGTAAAGAGTGCCTAAAAGAGGCAATAAGAAATGACGAACAGCATGGTATATTTGGGGGGTTGTCACATAGAGAACGAAATGCTATGGTTAGAAAATATACCGCAGCAGGTAAAACATTAGAGGAGTGGTTAGAAAAGGATGTCACCTAAGCCCCAGAAGATAGAAAGCAAAGATCTTAAAGCTTTTTTAGATGCTAACAAGCGTAAGACTCGACTAACAGGTCAGCTAGAGAGGTTTATACTTACTCAGCCACCTGAGCCTCGTCGACAAGATGTACTACATCCAAGCGATTTAGTAAAGCCTGAGTGGTGTGCTTTACACGCATATTATGCGCTAAAAGGAAACTACGTAGCCACTCAAGAAAAGCCAACGCTCCGACTACAGTCAATCTTTGACGAAGGTCATGCAATCCACCACAAGTGGCAATCGTGGATTGCTCGTATGGGAAACCTATATGGACTGTGGGAATGCGGATCATGCAACGATTCTTTTGCAGCCACCTCACCAGAAGCCTGTATATTTTGTGGCTTTGAAGGACTTAGGTATTTAGAAGTTCCACTAAATTACGAGAAGTACAAGATCTCCGGAAGCTCTGATGGTTGGGTTAAAGGATTAGGTAACGACTTTCTTATTGAAATCAAATCAATTGGTATGGGAAGCATTCGTTGGGAAGCTCCAAGCATTGCAGCGTCTGCTAATAATGACTTAGATGCTGCTTGGCGGGCAATACGACAGCCATTCCGGTCGCACCTGTTACAGGGGCAAATGTATTTGCATTTATGCCACTTACTACTAGAAGAAGAACTATTTGACTCTGCACCAGAATCCATAGTATTTATCTATGAACTCAAGTCTAACCAAGACTACAAAGAGTTTGAGGTAATGTATGACCCTGAGTTTGTAAAAGAAATATTTGAAAATGCTGCGGATGTATCTTGGGCAGTTGACAACGACCGCCCACCTGCATGTAATATAGATCCAGTCAACGGTTGCAAGCGTTGCGCTACATTCCGGGAGGAAACAAATGAGTAACAGTGCCCATGCTTTAAATTCTTTAAGCAAAAAGGGTTTTCAAATTCCAGAAAAACCTACATATGAAATACCAACACTTCCTGTAGATATTACTGAGCTACATGACGAAGATCTAATGGAGCTATTTGTAGAGTTGACTAGTTGGACTGACTATGTAGCTCCACAAGTTGCTGTGGCAGCAATTGACGAGCGAGAGTCAGATCGTTTAGTATCAGTTCTAGAAGCAACAGCTATGATTAATAATTGGAAAGGTGGTAGTGGTGATCGCGTTACTATTGCTAAAGCACATATTCTCTTGGACCCACAGGTTGCAGAAGCACGTAAAGAACTTGACGAAAAGCACGCATACCGGAAGTTGGTAGAAACTCTTCTTCAAAACTTAGAGCGAGATGCCGCACTAGTATCTCGTGAATTAACTCGACGTACATCGGATAGCGGTGTAAAGACTAGGGCACGGAGGTATGCAGTCTAATGGAACACAAAGGTACTTTAACTATTACAAAACCAATTGATTATTCTATAAAGTATGATCTAACTGATAAAGACTTAGTAAATGTTGCAGCAATTGTAACTAACCTAGTTCAAGATCAAATAGATCCTTGTCAAGAAGATTGCTGTAAAGATTCTAAGTTTGATATAGAAGAATTTTCAATGCTCTTGATTAAAACTCTTTTGAATACATACTCAATGCCTGATGAGTTGCGTAATCAATATGAAAAGATCATATTAACTCTTAAGTCTAAGGTAGAAAAGTATGAGCAGGAAGTGCCCAAATATTATGTGCATGCTTATGGAAAAACTGACATATCCTCGTCAAAAACATACTCACCTAACTATAAAATAACTCATTCAATAAAACCACAACTTTATTCGAATACGTATAAGGATAAAAAATGATAATAGGCTTATCAGGGTATGCACAGAGCGGTAAAGACGAAATTGCTAAAATTCTTCTTGAAGAAGGTTTTGAACGTGCTGCTTTTGCAGACACTCTTCGTGAAGCATTATTAGCCCTAAATCCTATGGCTGGATTTGGGGTTTACCTAAAAGATGTAGTCGCTCTACTTGGCTGGGAAGAAGCAAAACGTAATTATCCTGAGGTACGCCGCCTATTGCAGCACATGGGGACAGAAGCGGGTCGAGATATCTTTGGCCCACAAATCTGGGTTAATAGAACTCTAGGCAAGCTAGACCCTACAAAGAACTACATAATAACTGACGTTCGATTCCAAAATGAGGCTGACGCTATTCGTGACCTTGGTGGTCAAATGTGGCGTGTAACTCGCCCTGGCCATGGTCCAGTCAATGGTCATTCATCTGAAACCGCCTTGGATAACTACCTGTTTGATTACACGGTTGAAAACAAGGGTGATTTAACAGAACTTAAGTTAATTGTATCCGCTTTAATAAAGGTAAGGACATGAGCGTAAAATCATTTGGGGATAAAACAACTCTAAAAGGAGATGTCTATATAGGTATTGACCAGTCCTATACAGGATTTGGCATCACCGCTATAGATAAAAAAGGTAATTACTATACCGAGGTCTACAAAGCAGAAGGCTCCGGTATAGAAAAACTATGCAATATAAGGAACTACCTAGAGGACTTTTTATCTGAACACACTGTAGTTCGTACTGCAATGGAGGGCTACGCTTTTGGTAGAGAGTTTGGTGTCGCCCTGTCAGGTGAGCTTGCGGGAATGGTTAAGCTACTGCTGTTTGATCTTTACCCTAGCGTTCCAGAGGCTAGGTTTCCCCTAGTTGTACAACCATCTACTCTAAAGAAGTACATTACTGGTAAAGGTCGTGTAGACAAGAACCAGGTATTACTACAAGTATTTAAAAAGTGGGGTGTAGAGTTTAACGATGATAACGCAGCAGACTCCTACGGATTAGCAAGAATCATTAGAAATAAGCATGAATTTGAGTATGAAAAAGAAGTTTACGCTAAGTTAATTACTAAATAGTGATAATGTTTTCTTGAGGGCGCTCAAACAATCGGAAAATTAAGGAATACTAATCGTGAGCGAAATCCAAGAAGACGACAAATTCTTACGTGTTAGCGGAGGATCAAATCCGCAATCTGTAGGATCAGCTATAGCCCATGCCCTGTACGAAACTCCAGTAATAAAGATTCGTGCTGTTGGGGCCTCGGCGGTCAATCAGGCTGTAAAAGCCATTGCAATTGCCCGTGGGTACGTAGCTCCAAGAGGTCTTGACCTAATTTGTAAGCCAGGGTTTACATCTGTAGAATCAAGAGAAGGCAAGATTTCAGCAATTGTTTTTACAATTACTGCTAGTTAATGCTGATAAATTACCCCGTAAAGTTTACGGTTTATATATAGATCTATATAGAATGAGGTAGAAATGGCTAATTCGTCACAAGACGTCGATGCTGCTCTAGCCGGTATGGCTCAAGTAGGTGCTCCACGTGAACCTATGGCTACAACCGCTATTGATACTACGTATTTTGCATCTGCAAATACCGGTAATCAATTGTTACAGCCACGCCACAATGTGCAAGCTGGAGATCCAACCATTGCTAACAAAGCTAACCGCCCACAGGTTATGCTTGGTGCAGACCGTCTAGGTGCTAAGTACACAGTATTTACTAACCTAGTACAGTCAAATGCTCCAGAAGCAGGCGCGACTCAAGCAAGCGGTCGTATTGTTCCTCCATCAACTAACCGTAGCCGCGGTGATTTTGATGAGGGAATTAACACATCTTACCTGTAAGATATACTTTAGTATAATTTAATATACTTGTAGGTGGCCCGAAAGGGCCGCCTCATTATTCGGAACATAAAATGGAGGAAGTTATATGTTATTAGAAGCTGTAGAACAGTTTAGAAAACAGCAATCAGAAAAAATAAAGCTGTGTATTGTCGGAGAATGGGCAGTAAACCTTTCTGAAACAGATAAAAAAGCATTCCTAGACGTCTGCGAAGATTTTTCAATCTCTACTCGTAAGCTCTTGACTGTATTAAAAACTGCAGGAGCCTCTTTTAGTCTAGAAGCTATTCGTAAGCATCGTAATGGGGAATGCCCATGTCAAGCTTAAGCTCTGAAATAGCCAAGTTGCGTAAAGAATTAGCAACCGAAGGTCCAGAATGGCCGGTTGTTCAACCAGCACAGCCTATAATTATCAAGCAGCCTGCTAAACCTAAACAGGCTCCAGCATTAATAGGTGGTTGGAAGACTGCAGTAATCTTGCCAGACCCACAAATTGGATTTAGACAATTTGATGAAGAGGGGCTAGACCCATTCCACGATGAAGCAGCTATGAACGTTGCACTTCAGATCCTTAATGCTGAACAGCATGACGGTGGAGTACACCAGGTAGTTAACCTTGGCGATTACATCGATCTTCCAGCACAAGGTAAGTATGAGCAAGAAGCTGCTTTTGCATTTACGACACAGCATGCAATTGACCGCGGTAGTTTATTTGCTGCAGAGCAACGTGCTGCAGCTCCAAATGCCAAGATTATTATTCTTGAAGGCAATCACGACCGGCGTATGCAGAAGTTTGTACAAGCCAATGCGCTATCAGCTTTTGGTCTACGCCGTGCTAATACCCCAAGTTCATGGCCGGTAATGTCTATGCCATATCTTCTACGCCTAGAAGACTTTGACGTAGACTACATTGATGCTTATCCAGCAGGAGTTTGGTGGATTAACGACAAACTTCGGGCAATCCACGGCGATAAGGTTCGCAGCAATGGATCAACAGCAGCTGCCTATACTAACGATATGCCACATATCTCTACTATCTTTGGGCACATTCATCGTCAAGAGATTCAGTCAAAGACTACCTTTGACCGGGATGGTCGCATCAAGGCTATGGCTATTAGTCCCGGATGCCTATGCCGTGTAGATGGCCATGTTCCTAGTGTCAAAGGATCTGTAGATTCCAATGGCAAGCCAGTAACCTACTGGGAAAATTGGCAGCAGGGCATAGCTGTTATCCGCTATAAGGATGAAGGCTCATTCCACGTAGACCTAGTTCATATTGA
>Ga0214923_10003983_pt1 | contig 18203 bp, 18 predicted proteins | sample LL1510_MetaG_FD_177993 | JGI IMG/M metagenome (GOLD analysis project Ga0214923, IMG submission 177993) | Freshwater microbial communities from Lake Lanier, Atlanta, Georgia, United States - LL-1510 | ecosystem: Environmental > Aquatic > Freshwater > Lake | place: USA: Georgia | collected... | reverse complement strand
GCCATCCTTCAGATAGCCTCCAACCCGGAATATCGCCAAACGTTGGGCGAAGCGGCACAAAGTCATATTGAAAAACTTGCCGATTCAACCATCTCTACTCAAAGGTTGGCGCAGGCTATTTCTTGGGCCGTCCATGGTTTGGAAAATTCCCATGCCTCGGCTGACTTGCAGCGAGCCCAACTGACGGCTGCCAACTTAGACTCTTGCCAATGGGGCTCTTCCCTGGCCGAGCAGATTTACCTGCGCGGGCGGACGTGCCAAATCGGCTTGTGGCGACTCCAAAGAGCTCTGCGCTCCCGGCTTGCTAGTCCCCCGTAGACGACTCCCGGCCTTGGTTCTACTCTCCCTCATGCCAAAAATCTCTTTGGTAGTTTGTTTGCGGGGAGAGATGAGGATGCTTGGAAGGCTTCTGGCTCACAGCCGCGGATGCTACGACGATTTGGTGGTCGTTCATGACGGCCCGATTCAGTCAGCAGCTCCTTCGGAACAATTTTCGCAGCGCGTTCGTTTGAAATCCCCCTCAAAACACCTCGGCCCCGAGGAACTCTCCCTTTCGTCGCCCGCCTGTCCCGCGCCGGAAATCGCCAAGGACTATGCCCGGCTGTGGCCACACTCTCCTTTACCAAACGGTTATCGTTGGTGCCGGGGCAGGGGGACGCCCGGCTCCCTGCTTGCTTTAGTGCGCCGTTTCCGGGGAAGATTTTTTGAGGGTCCCAGGTGTTTCCAACAAGAGCCCCATTGGCCCTTTGCATGGTGGGCGGCGAGACAGGATTGGATTTTAAGGTTGGATGCGGATGAATTTCCCAGCCCGGAACTGGCTCGTTGGCTTCGCAATTTTCGGACCACACCCGCACGAGCTGTGGCCCCTGTCGGGTTCTTGGCGATCTGGCCCTTGTGGGATGGCCACAGGAGCTGCACGAGGCATTGGCCCGGAGACCGCCTTTTCCTTTTTAGGAAGTCCCGGGCAAATTTTTGGGGAATGGTGGAGCAGGGTCCGGTTCTGGATGGAAAAATCGAGCCTTTAAGGCTGAAATTGATCCATGCGCCTACCAGAAAAAGTTATGGCATAAGAAATATCCTTTTCCGGCGTCAGGCCTATCGTTGGAGAAAAATAATTGCAGACTCCATCACCCGCTCCGCGCGGCTCGTACCCCGATGGAGAAGCAGGGGGGCCGATTGGCCTGAGCCATGGCGGAGCAAACTTCGCCACCCCCTGCTCAAAGCTTGGACTTGTCTCGCATGGTTTCCCCTTTGCCAGGCAAAAGGCATGTGGAGGGCGGAAGGCAAAATCTCCATTTCCGCATGCCTAAATCCGGCTCTCCATCACTTCCTCATGCAGATAGCCATTGCAAAGAAATGTCGGGAGCTTTCGGCATGAAACTTCTCAAAGATTTGCGCCACCGGCTGTTTTACCTCGCGGTGACAAGCCCGGTTGATGGTCTGCTCACACTTGGCCAAGAGTGCCCATGGACGATTTGGCCAAAAGGGTTGGGACCCTGCTCCCATGTTCTCTGCGCCGGTGCAGGCCACGATATTTCCTTTGAACTGGAGCTTTCGAAAAAATTCTGTTGCCCCATCTATCTCATGGATCCCTCTCCTACGGGACAGAAAACCTGGGCGGATTCCCGCCATTTCACGCAAGGAATTACCTTTCTTCCTTTTGCTCTCTCCGAACGTGACGGGGATATTTCACTGGGAAAACCCCTGGACCCCGTCGAGGGCTCTTATCGGACCCTGCCGGAAAATGACCCCCTCCATCTACGCGTCCCCGCCAGGGGAATTACCTCTCTTTTGAGGGAGTGGGGTTGGACCCACATCGATCTTCTCAAACTTGATATTGAGGGGGGGGAATTTTGTGTTTTGGACGCTTTGCTCAACTCAAAAATCCCGGTCCAACAAATTTGTGTCGAGCTACATCATGGGAAAGGTTTCACCACCCAGGGCAAGGACAGCGTGCGGATGATTCTCCGGCTTCTTTCCCGCGGTTTCCGCTTGGTTCACCGACTGCACTGGGATCACACCTTTGTGCACAAAAGCATTTTGTGAAACTTCTGGTTGCCACCGATTTTCCGCCTGATGCGCCGGGCGGTGGCCCCGCCGTTATTCGCCAAATGCTCCGTGGCTTTGGCGGGCAGGTTTATTGGTGGAGCTGCCGTCCCTCGCCGCATTCCTCCGTGCCTGGCTTCGCTTTCCGGGTGACCAAGTTGATTTATGCCTCGCCGGGAAAACTTTTCCCCCAAAAACGGTGTCGACGACTCAAGGGCCTTGCCATGCAAGTCCTCTGGGCTCCCTACGCTGCCCGGAGTCTTCGTGACTTTTTGGGAAAAACGGCTCCGGATTGCGTTTGGGCGATCCCTCACGACTGGAGCATCTTTCCTCTTCATAAAGCCTTGTTAGATTCCGGCCATCGCCACTGGCGCTTGCACACGACCATTCAGGATTTTCCTGATATTCATCATCATTCCTCCGAATGGGGCAGCAAGGTCGTGTCCGCCTTGGTCCGAAAGCAGGAGGCGCTTTTTGCGTCGGCTGATTCTGCTGACGCCACCTCTCTCCCCATGCTGGATTCCCTCCGCCAACGAACAGGGAAGGAGGGAGTGCAAATGCTTCACGCGGGACTTGAGAGTGAAGATTTTCGTTTCTTGGAAACTCCGCCCGGCACCCCCCCTTCCCAAGGACCGATCCGGATCGCTTATGCCGGCACCATTCTCGTTGAGACCGAGTTTGTTTTTTTTACCAAGCTCCTTGCGCAGATTCGCCACTTGGGTGTGGACTTGTGCTTGGATTTTTGGGGTGCGCACTCCTATGCCGGCAGGTCGTGGTTCCGCAAGGATTGGATGCGCGAGCATGGCCACCTTTCTGAGACAGAGTTGGTCCAACATTTAAGACGGTGCTCTTGGGGTTTCATCCCCATGTCTTTCACGGATCAAGATCCCCGCTATAATCGCTTCAGTTTCCCGACAAAGTTCATTACTTATTTGGCCGCCGGACTTCCGATCCTTTCCCTGGGGCACCCGGAATCAAGCCTGATGAAGATGACCTCACTCTATCAGGTTGGCCTACGAACTCCTGAGTCAGACTTTGACGGGCATACCTTGTTGGCTTTGAAAAAGGCTCTTTCCGAATCCAAGTCCCATTATATTCCAGAAATCCTCCGCTGCGCGCGGAATCATTTCGATGCTCAAAAAATGAGGACTCGACTTTGGTCCTGCCTCAACGCCCCAAGATCTTGGTAAAATTTTTTCTGACCCTTTCCCCGTACTGCTCCCAAGAAAATCCGCGCCGGGCTTGGGCTGCTGCCTGAGCACCCTTTTGGAAAGTTTTTTCGGGATGAAGCTTGGCCTGAGTTAAGACATCACAAAGAGCTCCTGCGTTCCCTGGCGGGATGAGCCATCCCTCCGGATGGCCCGTCGTAAAAAATTCCTCCACCCCGGAATTGGGTGTGGCCACCAGCGCCAGGCCGCTCGCGGCACCCTCAATGAGAACCCTGGCAAACCCTTCCTCAAACGAAGGCAAAACCAGCACATCGCACGATCGGTAAAGAGAGGCCAGTTGGGCTTGGTTCATATGTGGGTGCCAAACAATTCCTTTGGGCATTGGACGGAATAAATGGGCGGTACCAGCACCCGGTTGGCCGACCCAATGCAGTTCCGCATCTTTCCAGCCCAACATCCTCCAGGCTTCTGCCAAGACTCTTGCACCTTTTCTTAAGTTAACCCCGGAAGGACAGATAATTTTGAAAATGCCTGCCCGATCTGCCCTTTCCCTCGGCATGAAGTTTTGGATGTCGGTGCCATAAGGAGCCAAAAGCAATTTGGATTCCGCAATGCCGTGCTCCAAATACGTCCGGGCAACGAATTTTGAGGGAACCTGAATCCAATCCGCTTCCTGAAATTCTGTCCTGACCCGTCTTCGATAGCACTCGGGAAATAAGGGCTGTTGAATTCCGTTTTTTTGATACTCCTCCCAAACGATCTGATGTTGCCAGTCCGTGTGGGTGGAACCACTGTCGACCACCACGGGTTGCCGGTTCAGCCGCCGATACCGGCGAGCACTCCATAACCCGCAACCCGAGAGATAACAGAAGACCTCCGCATTTTTTTTTAAACGGGTGGCAAGCCATGCGTCGAAGGCACAACACAACGCGTGGTAAGTCCGGTTCCCCCATTGTAGCTCCGGCACCATTTTATAAACTTGGAGCAAATAATGCAGGGCGTAGGCGTTGCGAGTCGGCAACCCGGGATTCGGAGAATTCTTTTTCAGAGACCAAGTCGTCAAATAATCTGTGTCGAATTCTTTGCTTAACCCTCTCTGCAGCGGCGGAAAGTGAAAGGTGTCAAAACTGGCCAACTGGATCAGGGGGCGAGTAGCCGGAGGAATGCTCAAATTACTTTTCCTTCTCAGGCAGAACCCCCCGGATTGCGGAGTTCCAAAATGTCTTTCGGCCGGCGGCGGGAAAAGGCGGCTGAACGCGGGTTTTCACGGGATGACTCCTCATCACATGCTAATCAGCATACGCCTCCGGATGTCTCAGGGCACATAACAGGATATGGGAAGTGGAAAAAAGCGGGTGGAACCTGTGTATTTTGTCGGCTTTCTTCAGTGGAATCATAAAAACAACATCCGCCCATTGTGAGATTTGTTGGTACGAGTCATAAACACTGTAGGAGAATGATATCCCATCACCCTCCGTTTCATGAAACCCTTTTCCCCTCGTCATCAGAAGATAGCCAAGTGGGAACACCCCCAAAACCCACCAGAAGTATTTGATCAGCCGCCAAAGGGAGGAACCACGTCCGAATCTGTTTTCATCGGACAAAAAAATCCCGTGCCGTGCCACCCGGAGCATTTCCGAAACTGCCAACCGCGGTTGGGGAACGTGGTGTAAAACACCAAACTCGGTGACCGCATCAAAGCTGCCGTCCGCATAGGGAAGTTTTTCGGCGCTTCCTGCAGCGATGCGCATGCCTGGAATCCTGTGTTTTTTTGTGGCCACCCGGATCAGGCTCTCCACGGGCTCGATCCCAACAGCGCTGAGTCCCGCTTCCAACATTTGGCCCAGCGCAACCCCCGTCCCGCATCCGACATCCAGCACGGAGCGCCAATGATATTGCCGGGCAAAAGATAAAAAATATTTCAGGGCGAGGGCATGTTCCCCGGTTTTCGCGTTGTGCATTTCATCGTATCGCAAAGCGGTCTGATGATAATAATCTCTTTGTTTTTCGACTGCCCCCTTGTCTTTGAAAGGAATCATGATAGCAGATTGAGGGTGTTTGTTTTTTTGATCCCCACAAGTAATTTCCTTAAATGAAAAATTCAGGGCGCCAGCCCTCAATTGATCTTGTGATCGAGCGCCAATGGCACATTGGCATCCATGCCCAAGCCTTGGAGGGATGGTTGGATTACCGAATTTTGGGAGGATTCCCTCGCTGGCGGTATGAGAAGTTGGGCATTCCCCTCTCGCGCTTGATTTGTCGGCCTTGGCCGGCCCTGTACAACAAACTCCGACAAAACCTCCACGCCAACTTCTTGCCTCGCTGCTCAGATTCGAGGTTTCTTGCAAAATGGGTCTCCCGGCGCGGGGATTTGGCCAGATATGTGAATTGTTATGCCACCGCCTACCGATGGCTCTTCCCGGCCCTGGCCCACGCACCCCACATTCTGATACTCGAAAGAGGCTCTGCCCATCCGGAGGAAATTTCGCAAAAAGTCAGCCGGGGATTTCAGGAGGCCGGGCTTCGATCTCCGGCCGGCCTCTGTGCTTTTTCCGAGGAGGCCAAGGCTGGCCTGCATGCGCATTTCGTGGTGGCTGGAAGCCAAATGATTTTTGACAGCTACAAAAACCGGTCCACCCCTCCGGAGAGAATTTTAAAAATTCCCTACGGAGTCGATGTCGATGCGTTTCCGCTGGTCCAACGGCCGGATCGGGAGGGGCCTGTCCGGTTGGCTCTGGTGGGAATCCTGGGGGTGAGAAAGGGCTTGGGCCGCCTGGTAAGAATTGCGGATTGGGCCCACCGGCGGGGTATTTCCTTGGAGTTTCATTTGGTGGGGCCGTTTGAGCCGGAGGCGAAACGTATTCTGCGAAATTGCCGTTCTCCCTGGATCCATCACGGGGTCAAAAAGGGGGCTGATTTGGTGAACGTCCTTCATCAAGCCGACCTTTACATCCTTCCTTCCTACGAAGAGGGCTTCGGCATCTCCGTGCTCGAAGCGATGGCCACAGGTTTGCCTGCGATTATCTCCACGGCCACCGGAGCCAAGGAGGCTCTGACCGAGGATACCGATGGAGTCATTCTCGAAACCTTCTCGGATCAAGAGCTGGACTCACGCTTTCACCCCATCTTGCAAGACCAGGGGAAGCGTAGAAAGATGGGGCAAGCGGCATCCCAAAAAGTTCGGAGCAGCTATTCCTTGAAAAATTACCGAGATCACCTCCGGACGGAGTACACAAGAATGTTCAGCATCGTGGATAATGCCGGCCAACATCTCCCGTCCATTGGAGAACTGATTTACTCCTAGAAATCTGCCGTACTAGGAACTCGAATCCCTGGCAAACAGGGCATCAAATTGATCTGGGGCGCCTTCCAAATTGCGGTGAATTTCCGCCGGGAATAGAAAACGGAACCCAAGGCCGCTCAGCCTCTGACCAAGCTCCTCAAACAAAACCTCCCCCTCATACATCGGCTGGGTGGAGGTTTCTAAAAGGAGCCATTGAATCTTTGAGATGGCCGCTCCAGCTCCTTGAATGACCGGCCATTCGTAACCTTGGGTGTCGATCTTCAAAAGAATGGGGCCGACAGGGTGAATCCGCTGGATTTCATCCTCCAAGGTGGTGAGGGATATTTCGGTAGGTTCCCCTTCTTGGATATGGGGATAGGCCCGGCGATGGTTGGCGTGCATCGGTAACAGGGAGCTGGATTGATCCTGGGAGGCGACCCGAATTTGGGCTGTGCCTTGGCGGTCGGCCAAGGCCAAGGGATGACAATGGACGCGCGGATTCGAACGGAAAGCCCTGGCTAACTCCTTGTACGGCCGGGGCAACGGTTCGTAGCAATGGATCTCTGCTTGGGGATACGCTGCCGCCGCCGCCAGCCCAAACTGGCCGCGGTTGGCACCAACGTCGAAAATGGTTTTTGGCTCGATTTGAGCGGCGCGAAGTCCCAACACCATTTGAAAATCCCTCCAGTAAAAAGCCGGCTGGGACAATTTTAGGCGCAAGCCCCCCGGGAGCATGAGAATTTCTGAAAGGTGGCACATTTTTTCCCAAAATCGCCTCATTTCTTTATTTAGACATGCTGTTTTGTTTTTACCAGCGAGGTTCGGCGCGATAGGAGAAGGGGTGTTTCCCTTGAGAACCCGTTCCCCCCAAAGGCCTAATTTTAAAAAAACACGTGTGGCCATGGTGGTGATCGACACTCACGAGGTTGCGGGCGAATTCATTGGCCAATTGAAGGAAAGAAGGCCCGTGGTTCATCCGGTCATCTGGTCTTTGGCCAGAGCTCTGTCGGCACGGGGAACGGTCGCGCTGAAAGTGATTTACGCCGATTCCAGAGCACGTCGTCCCACCCGGCATCGGGTGGAGGGAGTAAGTTGTGTGGCCGTACCCCCCTTTTTTCTTGGCGGAAAAGTCATGGGAACAGCCATGCTGGGTCGGGCGCTTGGCCTGCTGAGGTATCTCCGGAAAAATCCTGTGGATCTGGTGCATGGCCAAGGAACTGAGAGGGAAGCGGGCCTGGTAGCGGCCTTTTCGGGTTTACCATCTTTGGTCACGCTCCACGGAAACTTTTCTGAGATTTCCAAGATCTTTGGGGGCCCTCTTTGGGGCTACTATTCCATCGCCTCTTTTCTTGAAAAAGTCGCCTTAAAAAAAGTCGGCGGGATCATTTGCATTTCTGACTACGTTCGTAAAATCACGGCCAAATATAAAAAGCCCCAATTCCTGATTCCCAACGCCTTGCGCACCGAATTTCTTCAGGAGCCCGCCGCCCGGGCCAACATTCACCCTCCCCGGGTTATCTATATGGGAACTTTCGATCCACGAAAAAGGCCGGATATTGTTTTGCGTATTTGTGAGTTGGCCTGGCAGGCAGGGGCGGTCTTTGTCCTCGGCTTCTACGGGGGGTCGGGTTTTGGAAAGGATTACCAGGAAAAGTTTAAGGCCTATTGTCAGCCTCATGTCAAAGCAGGCAGGGTTTTTTTTGGAGGTTTTACCCAGGAACCTTGGAAGGTTTGGGCGACGGCAACCATCGGGATCAGCGCCTCCCAGGAAGAAAGTTTTGGCATGAACATCCTCGAGGCCCTGGGTGCGGGCACACCCGTCATCGCACCTCGTGTGGGCGGCGCGATCGACATTGTCAGGCACGGGAAGTGTGGCTTTCTTTACGACCCGGAAAATCTCAGGACTCCGGCGCAGGCCCTGCGACAACTCCTTCGGAATAAGACCCTATGGAAGGCTTTTTCACGGTCGGCCCGCCAACGCGCGGCTGAGTTTCGTCCGGGGGAAATTGCGGGGATGACGGAAAAGGTTTATCATGGATTCCTAAACAGAAATTCCCGGCCAAAATGAGAGATCTTACCGTACTAAAACTCGTGCTGTGGATGGTGGCGCTTTTTTCTTTTGGAGGCTCCGTTTGGCTTGCTTCCGAAACGCTGGAAGGAAACTTTTTGCCCTTCTATGGATTTTTGGTGATCCTTTTCGTCGTTTTATTTCTCTTTGGATTGCGGGATCGCTGTTGGCTTGTGTTGCCTTTTTGCATGGGAATGCAGGGAAATCTCAATTTTCTTCCGATTCGTTTCAGCATGCTGGAACTTGCCACGCTTGGGTGTCTGGCCTCCACCGCTCTTTTTTACGTGATGGGAGATCGCCGAAAGATTGCTTTGGGTCCTTTGGTTCATCGAATCCCTCTTTTCATCATCTGTTCAATTGCCCTCTTTCACTGGCTAAAAACGGGAAATATCGGGTTGCGAACTTTTGGTTCTGACACGATTGGGGCGCGCCCTATTTTCACAATTTTGATGGCGGGCGTTTCCTATCTGTTAATTCATTATTTGGCTCGCGGTGACACAAGAGATATGAAGTTTGTCCCTTGGCTTTACCTGGGGGGAGCCACCATCGATTTTATCTCCCAAGGGATCACTTTTGTCTTTCCTGGCCTGGCAGCGCCCCTTTACCGCTTCTACTCCAATGTGAATACCGAAGCCTACTTCTACATGATGGGGGGCGATATGCAGGGGGGAATCGTTCGGTTTGGTGCGATCAATCAGTTCGTTCTTGCTCTCTCCATTGCCCTGATCGCCCAGTTCCCTCCGTCCACTTGGCTTAAACCCTCCCGCCTTTGGACGCCCGTTGCGTTGATGGGCTGTCTTCTGGGATCAATTTATGGGGGCTTTCGCTCCGGCCTTGCCACCCTGGCCGTCCATATTTTTGCTGCCTGCTTCGCCACGGCGCGCGCCTCCGTTTTGGTGCTGGCGGTGCTGGGGATTGGATTTTGCGCAGCTTTGGCGCAGGCGCATGGCAAATTTCTCAACCTCCCACTCTCGATGCAGAGAACTCTCTCCATTTTTCCGGGCGACTGGGATTCACGGATTACACTTAGCTCAAGCGGCTCTAATGAGTTTCGCGCCAAGATTATTGACCTTTATTTGCGCGATTATGCATGGAAAAGCATGTGGTTGGGCAGTGGCTGGGCAGTCCCCAAAGAATATGTTCAAGAAGCGGAGGAAGCTTGGTGGCAAAAGATCCCCACCTTTGATCTGGACGCAGAGTCCCGGAGATTTATTGAACTCCGCAACGAGCATTGGGGCTGGATCAATGCCCACCACACGACTGGCCTGCCGGGCCTGATTTCTCTTGCTGTTCTCACTATCGGTTCCTTCTTCTGGATGCTTTCAAATTTTTATTTTCTACCCCGACAGGCGATCAGCCCTGCGATGGTCTGGGGATTTTCCATCCTCTTTTACCAGGGCATTGTTTTTCTTTTTATGGGCCAACCCCTGCGCGATTGTCTGCCGCTGATCAGCGTCGTTGTGGCTTTGATGGGTGTGTGTTTGCAAGAATCCAGGAAGACTTCCCAGGTTGGTTATATGCCGCCGCACGATCCGTTCGTGCAGGAACCTTTGGTTCCAAAACTTGCGGTAAAATAGCCCTGTCCTAAAACCCCCACATTCGTCCGGGCCAGGTGGTCCGCAGTTTTTTTGCGTGAAACTCTTTTCGCCCATCTCGTTCAGGTGAATGAATTTGATAGGAAATTTGGGATGGCAGATGGGCTCCTGCCAGAAGACGTCGTATCCGGTGCCAGATAACCCACCAAGGCCGCAACACCCGCATCCATGGCGGTGCCGTTTGGGTTAGTTGTGCCCTTTCGGCCAAGGCGACAGAGCTTAATCCCAGGTTGGTTCCTGCCTCCATGAAAGTGGAGGTGGGAAATCCAAGGGTTCCAACCTCGGCGCCGGCCTGCAAAATCCTCGAAAACCATTCTGCATCCGCTACTGCACGATAGCTGGTATCGAAAAATATTCCCTTTTTGAGGATCGAGTGCCGAAAAAATATCCCAGCTGTTAGAGCTCCAAAGTGGCAAGTCCAGGTATGTGCCAACCCGGGTCGGGTCATTTTTCGAATACAAATGGGACCCCCGTCCAGACCCACGACTAACACATCCCCAAGGAACAGGTCCGTCTTTGGTGAATTCTGGAATCTTTGCAATACCGTTTCAAGAACTCCGGGCAGATACTGCTCGTCGCAGTTCAGGTAGGCGCAGATCCTGCCTGTCGCCTTTTCTAGTCCCCGGTTGATGGCGTCATACATCCCTCCATCGGGCTCCGAAACCATCACCCGCCGATAGCCCGGCCGGTCCGGCCACCGCGCCGCCATTTTCTTGGCAAAATCCTCGAACCCCCGCGTTCCCCCATCCTGAACGATGTGCTCCACCCCAACCCCCTCCTGGTCAGCAATGGAAGCGATACAACAGCCCAGCTGCTCCAATTGTCGAAAGCTCGGCGTCACGATCGTGAAGTCCATGTTTCTATCTTACTTTCACACCCTCCGTCCTTCAAACCTTCCCACGGAATCAATCTTCATCTTTATCTTCAACTTACCTCTCGTAGGATCAAGAGGTGCGCCGTTTAAAAATCCTCCAGGTTTTCAGCCGCTACCTTAATCCGGGGGGGGAAGAAAACTCGGTGTACCGGATCGGGGATGCCCTCCAGGCAGAGCACGATGTCGAGTATTTCCTGGGATCCACAGACGAGCTTCTTGGTTCTACTCCTTGGACTCGGATCAGCGCTCCTTTCCGTGCTTTTTACAACCTGCCGGTAGCCCGGCGGCTTAGAAGATATCAGGAGGTGGGAAGATTCGACCTTTGGTTGATCCATAACGTCCTTCCCGGTCTTTCCCCTTCCGTTTACCAGGAGGCCTTTTCGCTCAAAGTTCCCGTGATCCATTACCTGCACAATTACCGAATGGGTTGTATCAACGGCTTTTTTTTGAATCACGGCAGAGCTTGCGATCGATGCCTGGGCGGCAACTTTTGGCCAGCCTTCCAGACGGCCTGTTGGCACGACAGTCGACTCATTAGCGGAATGGCAACCCTCATTACTTTAAGAATCCGGCACATAGGTTCTTTTAAAAAAATGGCGGGATGGATCGCTTTGAGCCAGGCGCAGAAGAAAAAGCATGTGGAAATCGGATTGCCGGAGGAGAGGATTCACGTGATACCCCATTTTTACGAGCCCAAGGGCGACCCGCTCCCCCCACGTCCCGATGGCCACGTGCTTTTTCTTGGCCGACTTTCTCCGGAAAAGGGGGTCGACCACCTTTTGCGCGCCTGGAAACTGCTCCCTCCTTCGGAACGCAGACTAAAGATTGCGGGGGATGGCCCGGAAAAGGGAAAGCTTCGCGCGCTTGCCGGCGAGTTGGGTTTGAGCAATGTTGACTTTCTTGGATTCCTGGACAAGGACAGCCAGCGGGAGGTCTGGGGTCAGACCGCTTTTTCAGTAATTCCTTCCATCTGGAGCGAGCCGTTTCCCTTGACCTTTTTGGAGTCATGGGCCAACGGACGCACTTTTGTTTCCAATCGCCTTGGCGCCATGGCCGAGGTGGTTCAAGAAGGTCGGGACGGACTTCTGGCTGAACCATTTTCTGAACAATCCTTAGCCACACAGATTCAAAATCTGATTTCGGCCCCCCATACTTGTGTGTCCATGGGTGAATCAGGTCGTGGCCGAATCCTGAATGAATTTAACAGGAAAATTTGGATGAAAAAATTCGACCCAGTTTTCCAAAACGCTTTGAGCCGGCCTCTTTAAGGCATAGCATCCCACATGCCCACAAGACGAACCGGAGCGTTTATCCTGGTTGCCATGACGGCTTTTATCTATGGCATCGATACCGGTGTGGCATTGTTATTCGGCGAACAAACGCTGGCGCCGGTTTTGTCCATCCTTTGCTTTGGAGGACTTATCTTTCTGCGTTCGCCTCGCCTGATCCTTTTCGCCATCCCCGTTTTTGCCGTGGAAAGCTTCTGGATCATCCAGGATGTCTCGAAGTACCCCTTCATTCGCACCTTTACCGTGGTGGCGGGCGGCCTTATCGCTTTTTTGGCCTGCGACCAGCGCCGAAACCTGGAGGCCCGCCTCGCCGAACTGGATCTGATCCTCGCTAAACTTCAAGCCCCATGGATCCTTTGCGACCGCTCCGGAAATATCCGCCGCATGAGTACCCCCGCCGCCGAAATTGTCCGAGCAAACTTCAAGGACCTTGAGGGCATGTCTTTTTTTGCCAATTTCACCGCCGGCCCCTCCAAAGGGGAATTGATCCAGAAATTCCTCCAAACCGCCGACTCCCGCGCCCCGGTAGAAAAGTTTATCCTCTCGACCCCTGAGAATCCCGGCCGCCTTTTCGACTCTTCCTTCGTTCCTCTACAGACCCGCGAAGGCCCCGGCATCCTCGTTGTCTTATCTCCCTTTTCCGATTCCAAAGACTGAAGCTTTTCAAAACACTGGCTCCTGCAATGCTGACCGCATGATCCGAGCCTTGGCGCTGACTTGGTTGACCCTGTGCACAGGGATTCATGCCGCACCGCCAGTTCCGGTCCCTTTCCTGATTCAGCACGATTACGACGCCAACATCGACCTGTTCGGCGGCGGCAACTACATGACGCCGGACGATAACCTCATTCTTGATTCGATGACCGCAGCGGAGGGCATGGGAAAGCTAAAACGGATCGAGATCGCCAAGGAAAACCTCCGAAAACTTCTTTCCCCCGCCGACCTCAACCAGCTCCGCGCCCCAGCCCAAATGCAAAAACAGCTTTATCTGGTCTTGTTCTGGCTGGCTCAGGCCTACGACGCGGAAGCCTCCCCGCAGGAGATGTTGGACGAGCTCTGCCAAAATGAGGGCACTCCGCCCACGGAAGCCCAGATGACACTCAAGGAAGTGCTCCTTTACAACTTTCATGCCGCCCAACATCTCGGCGTCACCAGCTTCCAGGGCCAAGTGAGACTCGGCCAAGGACGCCCGGCCCCCGTAAAGGAGAACGACGACAATTCAGACAACCGCCTTGCCTTCGCCATCCCGATCCTGCCGCCCGACCGCTTCCCCCAAGTCGCCCACCAACTTTTCAACTACGAGCTATTCGACGGCTCCCTTCCCAAGGCCCCTTCAAAAGATCTCGCCCCCAGCCAAATCGAGTTTGCCCAAAAACTTATCGCCCGCGGCCTCCTACCCCCCAACGCCCTGCCGTGATACCGGGGACGGGCCTAGCCCCGTCCCCGACATTCCAACATTCCATGGAATGTTTTCTTGTCGCATCATTAGGGAATGTCCGACCTGCCTGTGGCCTACCAGAAACTCCGCGCTCGGGGGCGGGAACTGGCCCTCCTTGGCGCCACCGGCGGCCTTCTCGGTTGGGACCAGGAAACCCTCCTCCCGCCCAAATCCCACGGCTTCCGCGCGGAACAATCTGCCCAAGTCGCCGGCATCGCCCACCGCCTCGCCACCGCTCCGGAAGTCGGCGACTGGCTCTCCACCTGCGAGGCCGCCCAACCCTCCCCTGAAAGTCCGGAAGCCGCCTGCCTCACCCGCTGGCGGCACGACTACGACCGCGCCACCAAAATCCCTTCGGACCTCGTCGAGGAAAACGAACGCGCCAGCGGCCTCGCCCGGTCGGTCTGGGTTGAGGCCCGCAAAAAGTCCGACTTCTCCTCCTTCGCCCCCCACCTTGAAAAACTTCTCTTCCTCGCCCGCCGCATGGCCGACCTCTGGGGCCATTCCGGCCAACCCTACGACGCCCTCCTCGAGGGCTACGAACCGGGATGGAAAACCGCGGAAGTCACCGCCCTCTTCACCAAGCTCCAACCCCGCCTCGTTGCCATCGCCGAAAAGGCCTTCGCCATCCCAGCCCACCCCTCCCGTAAAAACCTCTCCGGCCATTACTCCCGCCTCGATCAGGAACAGTTTCTCCAAAACCTCCTGCCAAAAATCGGTTTCGATACCGCCGCCGGTCGGCTCGACACCAGCACCCACCCCTTCTGCTCCGGCCTCGGCCCGCACGACACCCGCATGACCACCCGTTACGACGAGACCGACTTCATGGTCTCGCTCTACGGCGTCCTCCACGAGGCTGGCCACGGGCTCTACGACCAAGGCCTCCCCGAAAAGGAACTTGGCACTCCTCTGGGCCAAGCCGCCTCCCTCGGCATCCACGAATCCCAATCCCGACTCTGGGAAAACCGCGTCGGCCGCAGCCACTCATTCTGGAGAGCCTGGTGGTCCGACCTCGCCCGCGCCTTTCCCGATCTCAACGGCCACAGCTGGGAGCATTGCTGGCGGGCCGCCAACGCCGTCGAGCGCTCCTTCATCCGCGTCGAGGCCGATGAGGTTACCTACGACCTCCACATCCTTCTCCGCTTTCAACTCGAAACCCGTCTCATCTCCGGGGATCTCAAGGTCCGCGATCTTCCTGCCGCCTGGAACGAGCTCTTCCAAAAACTCCTTGGCCTGAAGGTGCCCGATGACTCCCGGGGATGTCTCCAGGACATCCATTGGTCGTTAGGCGGCTTTGGCTACTTTCCCACCTACACCTTGGGCAACCTTACCGGCTCTCAACTCTGGCAGGCCGCCCACCGGAATCTGCCGAATCTTCAGGCCTCCCTGGACCGACGCGATTACCATCCCCTGCTCCAATGGTTGCGCCAAAATATCCATGCTCACGGCCGACGCTACCTCGCCGGCGATCTGATCCAGCGCGCCACCGGCAAACCGCTCGATCCCGAGGCCCACCTCTCCATCCTCGAGGAAAAGGTGAAAGATTTGTCCTCATGATTTCTCCCTCCCGCATCACCGTTGTCATCAGCACCTACAACCATCTCCGTCCGCTGGAGCTCTGCCTGGCCGGGTTCCGCAACCAAACCGTTCCGCCTGGCGAAATTCTCTTCGCGGATGACGGCTCCGGGCCCGACACCCGCGCCCTGATCGCAAGACTCCTCCCCACCCTGCCCTGCCCTGCCCGCCACATCTGGCATGAGGACAAAGGCTTTCGCAAAAACATCATCCTCAATCGTTGCCTGGCGGAGGCCAAAGGGGACTATCTCGTCCTGACCGATGCCGACTGCATTCCCCACCCCAGCTACGTGGAGGATCACGCCGCTCTGGCCGAGCCCGGTTTTTGGGTCCAAGGACGCCGTTGTTATCTTAACGAAGCCGCCTCCACCGCGCTTGTGCCCGGACAGAAAGTCCCGGGAGTTCGGTTGTTTTTGTCAGGAAAAATGAGTGGCGCTGCCAAGGGATTTCGCCTCCCTTTCCCTATCATCAAGCGCGACACCGGCCAGCGCGGCATCATCGGCTGCAATATGGCGATGTGGAAAAAGGACCTTCTCGAGGTCAACGGGTGGGACGAGGAGTTTGAGGGCTGGGGGCTCGGCGAGGATTCGGACGTCGGATCCCGCCTCTACCATCTCGGCCGACCTCGCAAATTTGTCTACGGTCGCGGCATCCTTTACCACCTGCACCATCCCTTCCTCAACCGAGACCATGTCCCCAAAAGCCAGGCACGCTTGGATGAAACGCTCCGGACCAAAAAAGTCAGGTGCGGAAAAGGGGTGGATCAGTATTTAAAGTGAATAGGTAGGCCACTTCCGATGGAAGTGGCTGCCGCTTTTATCAAAAGTGGCCTACCCGCCCTTCGCTCCCGCCATCGCGGCCCCGACGATGCCCGCCTCGTTGTGAAGCTTGGCCGGGACGACCTTTGCCTTCACGCCCTTGGAGGCCCGGGGCAACCACTTCTCCGCCCGTTGGCTGACTCCACCGCCGACGATAATCAGGTCCGGGTTGATCAGGCGATCAACCAGGTGAAGGTACTCCCGCACCCGTTTTGACCATTTTTTCCAGCTCCAGTCATTCACTTCCCGGGCTTTGGCACTGGCGATCGTCTCGGCATCCTTTCCCCGCATTGTCAGGTGCCCGAACTCGGTGTTGGGAACCAATACGCCCCCAATGAAGACTGCGCTGCCGATGCCCGTGCCCAAGGTGATCATGACCACGGTTCCCCTTTCTTTTTTCCCCGCGCCATAGGTCATCTCGGCAAGGCCGGCGGCATCGGCATCGTTGATCACCGAAAAAGAAAGTTTCGTGGCATGCTTGAAGAGTTTTTCCGCATTCTTACCCACCCAGCTTGGGGAAAGATTCACAGCGGTTTCCACCACACCTTTGCGCATTACCCCGGGGAATCCGGCGCCAACAGGCCCTGAAAATTGGAAGTGCTGGATCATTTTTTTGATGGCGGCTGTCACCGCCCCGGGCGTGGCCGGCTGGGGCGTGGGCAGATGCAGGTGCTCGGCCAAAATTTCTCCGGAGGGCAACTCCACCGGCGCACCCTTGATCCCAGTTCCGCCGATATCAATGCCGAGGACTTTCACCAAAGCACAGGCTCGCGAAAACAGAGGGCGGATCAAACTTCAAGAATCAGATTTCGTGTAGAGTGCCACAGGATACTGGAATGAACCCCTGCCCCAAATGGCATTTTGTCTCACTTTGTTTCTGGCTCCAATTTAATATGCGCCGTTTTGTCTCTTGTTGCCGTTGGCACTCATTTGAAAATATCTATAAATCAATACTTTGTGGTGTTCGAGTTTTGGCAAGGATTATGCATCTCCTTTGTTGGTGAAAACCAACCAAAGAAAGGATAACCAAGCCATGAAAAATAACTGCGAAACTAACGCGGCGCTGGCGACCCGGTCGGAAAACGGGAGCGGCTTCGGGTTCCTTATCAACGAACTCGACCGTCTTTTTGATTTTCCCGCCCCTACGGTCTCCAGTCACACCTGGAACCCCATCTCCGCCCACGAGACGGAGTCCGGCTACCGGTACGATCTTGAACTGCCCGGCCTGAAAAAGGACGAGCTCAAGGTCACCCTGACGGACGGGGTCCTCGCCGTGAAGGGCCAGAAGCGGCTCTTTCGTGACGGCGCGGAGACTTCGGTGGAGGTCGAGCGGTCGCTCCTCGTGCCCGAGGACGTGGATCCCGAAAAGATCCAAGCCCGGTACTTGGACGGAGTCCTCACGCTGGAGATTGCCAAGCGCGAGGAGGCCAAGCCGAAGACCATTGAAGTCAGGGTCGGTTAATCACTCGCAATTTGTCCCAGCCGGGGTGCGAACAAGCCCCGGCTGGGGCTTGTTCCTTTTCCGCCCCATGGAAAATTCGACTCAGCCGATGGCCAACCTTGCCAAACTGCAGGAGGAGATGGAGGGCTACTGCGGACTCGGAATGTATGACGAGGCCCTCGGTGTGCTCGACTCCATCCGCCTCAAGGGCCAGGAGGAGATCACCCTCTCCTTCCTGCGCACCCGCATCCTGCGGGCGGCCGGCCGTTATGCGGAAATGCGCAAAAGCGCGGAAAAGCTCAAGGAGCGCTGCCCCCACGAGCCAGAGGCCTGGGTCTCGCTCGCCGACGCCATGCGCCAAAGCGGCGCGATCATCCAAGGCCGCATCGTCCTGCAGGAAGCGGAGAAAAAATTTCCCCAAAATCCCCACATCAAGTTTCAGCTCGGCTGCTATCACTGTGTCCTCCAGGAGCTGGAAAAAGCCCGCAGCTACGTTCAGGCCGCCATCGCCCTCGATCGCACCTGGGCCGATGCCGCCCAGTCCGACGAGGATCTGGCTCCCCTTCGCAAAAAGTAGTATCTTTCCGGAATGGGTGCCGCGCCCATC
>Ga0214923_10003982_pt1 | contig 18206 bp, 15 predicted proteins | sample LL1510_MetaG_FD_177993 | JGI IMG/M metagenome (GOLD analysis project Ga0214923, IMG submission 177993) | Freshwater microbial communities from Lake Lanier, Atlanta, Georgia, United States - LL-1510 | ecosystem: Environmental > Aquatic > Freshwater > Lake | place: USA: Georgia | collected... | reverse complement strand
GTCAGAAGCAACGTGTTGGTATTGCTCGCGCCTTGGCTCTCTCGCCAAATCTATTGATCGCTGACGAACCTACTTCGGCCCTTGACGTTTCTGTTCAGGCTAGATTCCTAGACCTACTTCAAGATCTACAGGACCGCCTGAAGTTTGCCTGTTTGTTCATCACCCACGACATCGGTGTTGTTGATATCTTGGCTCACCGCATCGCCGTGATGCAGTATGGAAAGCTAGTTGAAATTGGTCCTAGAGATACCATTTTGAACACACCAAAAGAGCTTTACACCAAGACCCTTCTCGCTGCTGTCCCAGTTCCAGATCCTAAGGAACAGAAAATACGTCGCGAGGCTCGTGCAAAGTTACTGAGTACAAACACAGTTCCAACCGTGACATCCACTCCAAAGACGACCACAGCCAAAAAAGCTCCGGCAAAGCCAGCAGCTAAGCCAGCTGCACCTGCTAAGCCTGCCGCTAAGAAGCCTGCAACTAAGCCCGCTACTAAGCCGGCTGCTAAGAAGACAGATCCGAAGAAGAAGTAATTCTTTGAAAGTATTTTGGCCATGTTCGAAAGATCAGGGCCATACTTTTTAGTTTCAAGGGCCTGCTAACTGTGCAATTCCTTTCGGTTCGTTTCATGCCTAATCGGTTAGACTTTTAGTGGTTCATTCGAACCCGAAACCCAACAAAACGCTTGTTGGTGAACTATGCCCTAAGGATGCCTCAAATGGCCCAAGTTTCAAGAGATGACATACGTAACGTTGCCATCGTCGCCCACGTAGACCACGGTAAGACCACCCTGGTTGACGCCATGTTGCGCCAGACCGGTTCCTTCGGCGAGCACGCGAATCTCGGTGAGCGCATTATGGACTCAGGTGACCTTGAGCGTGAAAAGGGCATCACCATCCTTGCCAAAAACACAGCTATTGCCTATAAGGGCCCAAGTGCCAACGACCATGAAATAACCATCAATGTGATTGATACCCCTGGTCACGCTGACTTTGGCGGAGAAGTAGAACGCGGGTTGTCCATGGTGGATGGCGTGGTGCTGCTAGTTGATGCTTCTGAAGGACCTCTACCACAAACTCGCTTTGTTTTGCGTAAAGCTTTAGAGGCGAACCTAACCGTTATTCTTTTGGTCAATAAGACTGACCGCCCTGATGCACGAATCGATGAGGTCGTCGAAGAAACACACGACCTACTTTTAGGTTTAGCCAGTGACATTCATGAAGATGTTCCTGATCTTGATATCGATTCAATCTTGGACCTTCCGGTTATTTATGCCTCAGGTCGCGCTGGGCGCGCCTCACTAAACAAACCGGCCGATGGGACACTTCCAGACCACGAAGATTTGGAACCTTTGTTTGCAGCCATAATGAAACACATTCCAGCTCCAACTTATGATGATGAAGCTCCGCTGCAGGCACACGTAACTAACTTGGACGCCTCTCCGTTCTTGGGACGTCTTGCATTATTGAGAATTTTCAATGGAACAATCAAAAAAGGGCAACAGGTTGCTTGGGTTCGTCAAGATGGCACAACCCAAAACGTTAAAGTCACAGAACTTTTAAAAACCAAAGCATTAGAGCGTTTCCCAACTGAGTCTGCCAGCGCTGGGGACATTGTTGCTGTTGCTGGTATTGAGGAAATCACCATCGGTGAAACTTTGGCTGATCCAAATGATGTTCGTCCACTGCCGCTGATTAAAGTTGATGACCCGGCTATTTCGATGACTATCGGAATCAATACTTCACCGATGGCAGGGCGAGTTAAAGGGGCGAAAGTTACCGCTCGTTTAGTCAAGGATCGCTTGGACCGTGAACTTATTGGTAACGTATCCATCAAAGTTTTACCGACTGAACGACCTGACGCCTGGGAAGTTCAAGGTCGAGGTGAGTTAGCCTTGGCAATTTTGGTTGAACAGATGCGTCGTGAAGGTTATGAACTTACGGTTGGTAAGCCTCAGGTAGTTACTAAGAAGATTGATGGCAAGTTGCACGAACCTGTTGAAGACCTAACTATCGATGTTCCTGAAGAGTTCTTGGGGGCTATCACTCAGTTGATGGCAGCCCGTAAAGGGCGAATGAAAAACATGATCAACCACTCAACCGGTTGGGTTCGAATGGAGTTCATGGTTCCTTCCCGTGGGCTTATTGGCTTTAGAACCGAATTCCTTACCACCACCAAGGGAACTGGTATCGCTAATGCTATTTCTGCCGGCTATGAGCCTTGGGCTGGCGAGATTGTTACCAGAACTAATGGTTCTCTCGTTGCTGACCGGGCTGGAGTTGCAACACCGTTTGCCATGATTGCCCTGCAAGAACGAGGCACTTTCTTCGTTGAACCTACCAGTGAGGTTTACGCCGGAATGGTCGTTGGTGAGAACTCTCGCGGTGAAGACATGGACGTGAACATCACCAAGGAAAAGAAGCTAACTAACATGCGCGCATCTTCAAGCGATGAATTCCAAGCGCTAACTCCACCAAAGAAAATGTCGCTGGAAGAGTGTTTGGAATTTGCTAGAGAAGACGAATGTGTTGAGGTTACTCCTGAAGCTACTCGTATTCGTAAGGTTGAATTAGATCCGAACCTCAGAGCTAGAGCGCTGGCTGCTAAAAAGCGGGCTAACGAAAACGCTAATTAGTTCTTTTTGTTTGATTTCAAATACAGGTAAGCAACTGGAATTACGTATCCAAACCATGCCACTGATTCAAGCAGGGTTGGGGCAGCTTTGAAACTTATGGTGCCTCGAAGCAATGTGTCGAGCCAACTGTCTTCGGTAACAATTCCAGTCAAATCGTAACTAGTTTGGGTGAGCACTGGAAGCCAACCAATTTCCTGAAGTTCACCGATACCGTAAACAAATATTCCGGCAGCGACCACAATCAGGAATGCTCCAGTGTATTTGAAGAACTTGGAGAGGTTCAGTTTTAGAGCACCTTTGTAAATCAGGTAGCCTAGGGCTGCTGCTAAGACTAGCCCAAGTGCAGCACCTAAAATTGGATTGGTGTCGATTCCGGTTGCTCTGCTGGCACTCCAAATAAATACAGAGGTTTCAATGCCTTCACGTATGACTGCAAAGAAGGCTACACCGATCAGGGCAACTGTTGAAGCAGCGGCATCAAGTTTGCTGTGGAGTGAACTTTTGAGGTTTCTGCTTTGTTTGGCCATCCAGAAAATCATCCAGGTTACAAAGACCACGGCAATGATCGAAGCTATTCCAGAGATTATTTCGTTAGTGCCTTGAGGTACGAATTCAATGAATTCGGCTATACCGACACCTACCAAAATCGAGATTAACACAGCAATGGCAACGCCCCAAAGGACCTGGCTAGCGCCTTTACGGTTGTTGGATTTGACTAGGTGAGCAACCAGAATTCCGACAATTAGGGAGGCTTCAAGGCCTTCACGCAGGCCAATCAGGAAGTTTGCGAACATGTATGCCTTTCGCGATGGTTATCAGACCATTCGAAGTTAGGGTTACCTAACTAAATCTACTTCATCGTTTAGATTAGGTCAAGACAGCGATTATCTAAACTAAGGTTTTTCTTATGGCTAAACAAAGTTTTAAGGCGAAGCGAATTCTGCTGGTGCATGCACACCCCGATGATGAGAGCTTACAAACTGCTCACGTCATGGCCGACGCTGTTGCCAGAGGTGCCGAAGTTTTCTTGCTTACCTTGACCCGAGGTGAGCGCGGTAAAGCAAAATTGGAAGAACTCAAATCTTTAGAAGCTAATCGAGCTGCGATGGGTGCTTTCCGTGCCGGTGAACTAAAAAATGCTATGGCTGCCTTAGGAGTGAAAAATTTCAAGTTTGCTGGAACCAGGGCCTATCTCGACAGCGGTGTTCGGATTGGGCAACTAGGTGTTCCAACTACTCCTCTGCGCTTGGATGAGATGTCGCTTGCTGCTGTTTCAACCGCAGTGGTTGCCGATGACATCTACCAAACCATGTTAAGTTTCAAACCTGATGCGGTTATCACTTATAACTCCAAAGGTGGTTGGGGTCACCCAGATCACAAGAAAGCCCACCAAGCTACAGCAATGGCAATGCGTCGCTATCGGAAAAACTTGCGAGGCAAGAAGCCTGCGTTCTGGGTAATCTCTGAGCCAAATGAACGAGCCACAGTTTCAGTGGGCGGACCGGCCACAGCAGATCTTAAGAAAGCAGCCTTGTCTGCCCATGCCTCTCAGGTCACAATTAAGCGCGATACATACTCGGTTGCCGATGGAGTGGAATTTAGATTTGATGCCCCAGAGCGGCTACGTTTGGCCAGCCCAAACATTCTGCCTTGGTTTGCCCCAGCGGTTAGAGCATTGTTTGGTTTGCCCTTAGGTCTGGCGTTAGGTTACGCCGGTGCCTTCGTCCATGCCATCTTGGCTAATAATGAAGCAAAGTCTCCATTGGGGCTTTACCTAGCTCTGGGCACCACAGCAACCATCGCCTTTGGTCTTAGAACCTGGCGGAATTCTCGAGGTGCTTTGTATCTCTTGAATGCTGGAATGGGAATTGCCATCTGGTGGTTGTCTAGGCACGAGTTTTATGGAGCTCACATTGAAAAGACCACACTGGGCCAGCAATACATTTGGTTTGCCATGGGAATCTGCATTTTGGCAGCGGTTTTCCCTCGAATCAACTTGGCGAGATGGCGCGCTAGAACAAACCGCACCCATCTTTAGCGGATAATTGTCTTAGAGAAGTAAAGGATATTTAGAGTTGACTTACGTAATTGCCTTACCTTGTGTTGATGTGAAGGACAAAGCCTGCATCGCAGAGTGTCCGGTTGACTGCATCTATGAGGGTGACCGTATGCTCTATATCCACCCGGACGAGTGTGTTGACTGTGGCGCTTGTGAACCAGTTTGCCCAGTAGAAGCTATCTACTACGAAGATGATCTTCCAGCTGAGTGGTCTGATTATTACAAAGCCAATGTTGAGTTCTTCTCAACAGTTGGTTCACCTGGCGGAGCTGCCAAAGTAGGTCCAATCCCAGGTGATCACCCAGTAGTGCAAGCAGTTCCACCGCAAGGCAACTAGCATGTTTCAAGGTTTGCCAGAGTATCCTTGGCAGAAACTAAAACCTTACGAGCAAATTGCAAAAAGCCATCCAGATGGAATTGTTGATTTATCAGTTGGTTCTCCAGTAGACCCAACTCCAAAAATTATTCAAGATGCCTTGAATGCATCAACCAATGCTCCAGGGTATCCGAGCACTGCTGGATCTTTAGAGCTACGTGAAGCAATCGTTGATTGGTTTGCCATGAGAAGAGGAGTTCCTGGCTTATCGTCTGAGCAAGTCATGCCTTCGATTGGTTCAAAGGAGTTAATTTCATTACTGCCTTTGATGTTGGGTTTAGGTCCAGCTGATGTTGTGATTCAACCTAAAGTTGCTTACACCGCATACGTCGTTGGAGCGGCTCTTTGTGGTGCTCAGATAGTTTCCGAAGACGATCCAGATCTTTGGCCAGCCAACACCAAACTTATTTGGTTGAACTCACCGGGGAACCCTGATGGGAAAATTCTCACGGTGGAACAGATGCGTAAAGCGGTTTTCAGGGCCCGTCAGCTCGACGCGGTCTTAGCTTCTGATGAATGCTACGCGGAGTTTGGTTGGGGGAATTGGGAAAAGGAATTAGTTCCATCTGCCCTTGATACTCGAGTAAACGATGGCAACCTAGAGAACATTCTCGCGCTTTACTCACTGAGTAAGCAGTCAAACCTAGCTGGCTATAGAGCTGCCTTTGCTGCAGGGGATACCAAGCTAGTTAAGAAGTTGCTAAACATCCGAACCCATTCAGGTTTGATCATGCCCGCACCAGTGCAGAAAGCAGTCATTGCCGCTGTTCGGGATGACCAACATGTGTCTTTTGAAAAAGACATTTATCGCAAACGCCGTGAATTGCTTGTTGCCGCAGTAAAAAAGTATGGCTTTGAAATTTCCGACTCTGAAGGTGGGCTATACATTTGGGCAACTCTAGGTGAAGACTGTTGGAACACCGTGCAAAAAATGGCTGAACTCGGGATTTTGGTTGTTCCAGGTGAATTTTATGAAACTGCCGGCAGCAAGTTTGTCAGATTCTCCATCACTGCTTCCGACGAGAAAATATTGGAAGGTGCTTCCAGGCTAGGTAATGCCTTAGGCTTAAGCAGTTAGAAGAAGTCTAGGAGCTACCAGAATTGTCAGCTGAAAACGACCAGAAGGTCACCCTCACTTTCCCAGGTGGAACCGCGGAGTTCCCTATCCTGCCTGCCGTTGATGGTGATTCAGCAATAGATTTTTCTAAGCTAAATGCCACTACTGGACTAAATGCCTACGACATGGGATTTGTCAACACGGCAAACACTAAATCTGCCATCACCTTCATTGACGGCGAACAGGGAATTCTTCTTTACCGTGGATATCCAATCGAGCAGTTGGCAGGCAAAAAGAGTTTCGTCGAAGTTGCCTATCTGTTGATTTACGGTGAGTTACCAACGGCTGAGCAATTAGCAAAGTGGGATGACGACTTACGTCGTCACACTTTGATCCACGAAGATCTCAAAAACTTATTTCACGCTATGCCGCAAAACGCGCACCCGATGAGTGTGTTAGCTGCTGGAGTTTCAGCTCTTTCAACTTTCTATCAGGATTCGCTAGACCCTCACGATGATGAGCAAGTAGAACTTTCAACATTGAGACTGTTATCCAAGCTACCGACTTTGGTTGCCTACTCCCATAAAAATTCTTTGGGTCAGGCTTTGCTCTACCCGCTTAACTCACTGAACTATGTGGAGAATTTCTTGAGGATGTCCTTTGGCAATCTGGCTGAGGAATACATTCAGAATCCTGTTGTCACAAAGGCATTAGACACGCTTCTTGTATTACACGCCGATCATGAACAAAACTGTTCAACTGCAACTGTTCGCTTGGTTGGTTCATCGCAGGCAAACCTGTTTGCATCGGTTTCAGCTGGTGTTGGCGCACTATTTGGTCCGTTGCACGGTGGGGCAAATGAAGCTGTATTGGAAATGCTTACTGAGATAAAAGAATCTGGAATCAGCGTTCAAGCTTTCATTGAAAAGGTGAAGAACAAAGAGCAGGGGATTAAGCTTATGGGCTTCGGTCACCGTGTTTATAAGAACATGGATCCTCGAGCTCGAATTGTGAAGCAAACTGCCGATCAAGTTCTGGCTGAACTTGGTATCTCTGATCCACTTTTGGATATTGCTAAAGAACTTGAAGCTGCTGCTTTAGCCGATGAGTATTTTGTCTCTAGAAAGCTCTATCCAAATGTAGATTTCTATACCGGTGTAATTTACAAGGCAATGGGTTTCCCACCACGTATGTTCACGGCGCTTTTCGCTATGGGAAGACTACCTGGTTGGATTTCTCATTGGCGTGAAATGAACCACGATGCCAGCACCAAGATTGGCCGCCCACAGCAGCTATACATTGGTTCGCCTAAGCGGGATGTGAACTAGTTTCAATTACTTTTATTTGTTCTCGATAGACAATCGGGAACAAGCTAACGAAGGCAATACAGGCCATAATGCCGGCAGCCACAAAAAGTAATCTCACATCTATCGTGTAAAGAATGATTCCGGCTAGCCCTTGTGAGCCAATACCGGCAACCGAAATAATTCCGCCGAAAGCTGCGAAGGCACGTCCTTGAACTTCCATCGGAATAGCCCGAATCATCATGCCCACTCCATAGGTGTTGATGCAGGCATTTCCTAAGCCAGCGAGGAACCAAACTCCCATCACGAACCAGTAATTTTGAGCCAAGCCAACGGCAATACCGGATAGCGAAAGCAAGGCTAGACCGACAGCAAGTGCTGCTAACTCCTGCTTAGCAGTTATCTTTACTGCACCGGCAATTAAGCTTCCAATCAGCATTCCAAGAGCGAAGCAGCCACCAACCAAACCATAGATAAGCGCATTCGCGTTCAGTTTTTCAGTTAGCAAGAAGACATCGCCAACATTCACAACGCTAATGCAAAGCACCATGGCAAAAACCATGATGGTCAGTGATCTCAAAAACTTGTCCTTGAAGATGTGAGTAAATCCACCGGTTAGTTTTGTCTTCTTGCCTTCTTGTCGGTCTGTTGGAACAAAATTAACTCTGAGGATGAACGGCATCAATGCGATCAATGTGGTGAAGATACCATCAATTAGGAAGGTAACCACGAAGCCGGTTCTTTCTACCAAAACACCTGCGATGAACGGTCCACTCAACATAGCGATGGAGAAATAGGTTTGGATTACTCCGCTGGCACGACTGTAATCATCTGAGGTAGCTAGAGTGCGAGTTAACTTACCCCAGGTTGGTGCCACCACTGAGGCACAGCTGTTGGAAATGAAGAGCAAAGTTAAAATTAGCCAAGTTGGTAGATGCTGAGTTTGCGCGAATACAGAAGCTCCACCGACGATGGAAAATATTGGGATTAGGGCTCTGGTGCTGTATCTGTCGGCCAAAGTTCCAGCAAGAGGGGCCATTAGGATTGCCGGCAGGGTTCCAACTATGAAAAGAGCCGCGACAGAACCAGGACCTAGGTCCTTTTCTCGGAAAACTAGTGTAAAAAGTGTTAGTTCGGAACCTAGGAGGCTAAAAGCTCTGGCTACAGCCATACCCTGAATTTTCGACCACTGGGTCTTAGTAGCTTCAGTCATTCATCTAGTTTATTTGACTGATAACCAGTAAATTTCTGTGTCTCCGTATGACTTTGTTTCATCTTGGTTGAATTCCGCCGGAAAACTAGGTGCAGCAGAGCGGCTAGATCGCTCTAAAACAACCACTGCTTCTGGTTCTAACCACTGGACTAATGAGTTCAGGTTGCCCTCAAGTTCCTGGTTAGATAACTCATATGGGGGATCTATAAAAACCAGGTTGAAACCTGCAGGTGAAGTATTCAAGAAACTCTGCACCGAACGACCTTCAGCTCTAAGGTCAACTTCAACACCTTCTTTTAGGAGAGCCGCCTTAATCATCTTCATGTTCTGGATGATTCCACCAAGGGCTTGCTTATGTTGTTCGACTAGAACTACCTGTTTAGCTCCGCGACTGGCAGCTTCAAGACCTAGGGCACCGGTGCCTGCGTATAAGTCCAAAACCTTGGCATTTTCAATTAGGTTTAGAGCATCCAGCCGGTTGAATATGCTTTCGCGGATGCGATCGCTGGTGGGTCTAGTTACCTTGGCTGGTGAGGCTAACACTCGGCTTCCCGCGATGCCTCCGATGATTCTTGTCATAGTGTGGCTAGCCTAACTTAGTTCAACCTTCGGGGAAGATTTAAACATGCTGTTACCGCAAACACCGCTGGATAGGTTGCTTGGCGATAAGACTGCAAAGTCTTTGGCCAAGAACCTTGGTTTGGTTACGGTTGCAGATTTGGTGACTCACTATCCAAGGCGATATGCCGAACGTGGTGAACTAACCCGAATCACTGAGATTCCTGTTGGTGAGAATGCAACGTTAATTGCTGATGTGGTGGATGTTTCAGAACGAAGAATGAAAGGCAAGTCTGGTCACATCCTCGAAGTGAAAATCACTGACGGACATGGCTTTGTAACAGCAACTTTCTTCAATCAGGCTTGGCGTAAACAAAAACTCACCCCAGGTACCAGAGGACTCTGGTCAGGAAAAATTGGTAGTTATAACGGGAAACTTCAGTTATCTCATCCGGACTATGCCTTATTCAATGACGAAATAGAAGATGAGGTTGCCAAGGCTTGGGCTGAACTGCCCATTCCTATTTATCCAGCATCGTCTACCTGCACTACCTGGATGATTCAACGCTCAGTTCGAATAGTGCTGGATGGCTTGGAAAAAATGCAGGATGAAGTTCCAGAAGAACTATCCAAAGATTTGCTTCCAATGGACACCGCCCTTAGACAGATTCATCAACCCAGAACGATGAAAGAAGTTCAAGAGGCAATAGCAACTCTGAAGTATCACGAAGCTTTTATGCTTCAGGCAACCTTGATCAAGTCACGTTTGGAAAGCAAAAACCAGCAGAGCACAATTCGGGAAGCGAAAACCAAAGGCCTGCTGGAACAATTTGATGCCGAGCTTCCTTTCCAGCTGACCAACAAGCAGATTCTGATTGGAAATGAAATTGCCAAGGACCTAGCTTCAGGTCACCCTATGAATCGACTGCTACAAGGTGAAGTGGGTTCAGGAAAAACTTTGGTCGCGGTAAGGGCAGTGCTTACGGTTGCTGAAAGCGAAGGGCAATCTGCATTGCTTGCTCCTACTGAGGTTTTGGCTTCCCAGCACTACCAGTCGATTCTTAGAACTCTAGGGGAGAAAAAGGCAAAAGAATTAGGGCTGACTTTACTCACTGGCCAATTAGCCACAGCGGATAGAAAGAGCGCGCTACTTGGAATCGTTTCGGGCAAAGCAAAGATAATCGTTGGCACACATGCGTTATTCGCTGAAAAAGTTGAGTTTTTAGATCTGGGGCTAATTGTTGTTGATGAACAACACCGCTTTGGGGTTGAGCAACGAGAAGCGTTAAGGCTAAAAGGAAAAACTGCACCCCATGTTCTAACCATGACTGCAACACCAATTCCTCGAACACTTGCCGTAACGGTTTTTGGAGATTTAGATATTTCTATCCTGGATGAGCTACCTAAAGGCAGGCAAGCCATTTCATCTCACGTGGTGACCGACAGTCAACCCCAACTAGTAGCCAGAGTGTGGCAGCGAGTTGCTGAGGAAGTGGCTCAAGGCAGGCAAGCTTTTGTGGTTTGCCCGAGAATTGATGAAAAGGATGATGCAGCTGAATTTGAAGATCAAGCCGATGAAGGTAAAACCAAACGTCCGTTAGCGGCTGCAACTTTGGTAGCCGAAAGCCTAAAGCAAAATCCTTATTTGAAAGATCTAAGGATAGGTCTTTTGCACGGCAAGCAGAGTTCTGAGCAGAAAGCTGAAATCATGGCGGCTTTTGCAAACAAAGAATTAGACATTTTGGTATCAACTACTGTCATTGAAGTTGGTGTTGATGTTCCAAATGCCACAACCATGGTGATCCTTGATGCCGATCGTTTTGGAATTTCCCAGCTGCACCAGCTCCGCGGTCGAGTTGGTCGAGGAGGACTTCCTGGACTTTGCTTGATGCTTACCTCAGCGGAAGAGGGGTCATTGGCTATGGAAAGAGTGAACGCTGTTGCTAACACCAGCGATGGATTCAAACTAAGTGAAATTGACTTGGAACTTAGGAGAGAGGGTGATGTTTTAGGAGCATCACAATCCGGCGGAAGATCAAGTTTGAAACTTCTGAGAGTGCTAAAAGACCAGGAGCTCATTCAAAAGGTTAGAGTTCAAGTAATGAACCTTCTGGAGGATGACCCAACATTGGAAAAGCATCCAAACCTCGCATTATCTCTAGAGCTTGCAGATAAACAAAGAGTAGACTTCCTAACCAAGTCATAGTCGGCTAACCTTATTTCATGGCCATCGCCGTTTATCCAGGATCTTTTGATCCAATCACTTTTGGACACCTAGACATCGCTACTCGCGCCGCTAAGTTGTTCGATGTTGTCCACGTTGTCGTGGTCCATAACCCAAATAAAACTGCAAGATTCACATCCGCTGAACGTGTTGCCATGATTGCCGAATTGCTCAAGAAAGAACCAGGTAATTACATTGTTGATTCTTTGGATTCAGGGTTACTGGTTGATTACTGCAGTTCAGTCAATGCTGATGTTCTAGTCAAAGGTGTTCGCGGAACTACTGACTATGAATATGAATTGCCCATGGCGCAGGTAAATAAGGACCTGATCGGTATCGAAACTATTTTTCTACCTGCTAACCCAGTGCATGGCTACGTATCCTCTTCTTTGGTCAAACAGGTAGCAGAGCTTGGTGGCGACATCAGTAAATATGTTCCAGATTCAGTTGCAGAAAAGTTGCGTGGCTAATGAGTAATTTCAAGATTCAGGTCCATGACCTCATGCATAAAGCAGGGTCTATGCGCGAAGCAGACCTAGTGATCACCCTCGATGAGGACCTTGGGGTAGGCCTAGCCAAGGTGGCAAAGGGCAGTGATATTGACCTAGATTTGCGCCTAGAAAGCGTTCATGAGGGCCTATATGTCTCTGGTGGGCTCAAAACTAAAGCCGAGGCCGAGTGCTCTAGGTGTTTAGACCCTATGACTGTGCCGATTCGGGTAGATATTCAGGAACTTTTCGCCTATTCTTTAGAGGTAGAAGATGACTTGGTCATCCAGGACGAGCAAATCGATTTGGAGCAAGTTATCGTTGACTCGGTTGTTCTAAATCTTCCGTTCACCCCAATTTGTCAAACAGACTGTTTAGGTTTGTGTGTTGAATGCGGTGCGAAGCTGAATGAAGACCCAGGTCACGTTCATGAAGCCAAGATTGATTCAAGGTGGAGTGAATTACAAAAGCTTGTAGAAGAAAGTGAAGACTGATGCCAGTTCCTAAAAGACGCATGTCGAGATCGAACACCCGTCACCGTCGTTCAGCATGGGTGGCAAACAACACCCAGCTAGTGAAGACCGTGGTGAACGGTAAGACCGTTTACAGCCTGCCTCACCGTGCTCGTGCAGTAGAAGACTCGAACGGTGACGTTCAGTTCTTCGAATACAAGGGCCGCAAGGTAGCAGACGCCTAAACCTAGGCTTTTATCTTGAATTACGCCACGCTCACTCAACGGCTTGGCATAAGCATTGAACCAGCCTTACTTGAGTTAGCCCTAACTCACTCTTCGTTCTCTTATGAGAATGGCAAACAACCCGACAACGAACGCTTGGAATTTCTAGGCGACTCGGTGTTGGGTTTTTTGGTAACTGCCCATGTTTATTCTCAAAATCCAGAACTAGATGAAGGTGCTCTTTCTAGGCTTCGTAATTCAACTGTTTCGGCCAAGACACTGGGTGTTGCAGCTAATGATCTTGGTTTAGGTGAATTCATCAAACTCGGTAAAGGTGAACTTGCTACCGGCGGAGCGACCAAAGCGAACATACTGGCAGACGCTTTTGAAGCAGTAATTGGTGCGGCTTATCTTTCTGGTGGGATGGAAGCTGCCGAGAAGATTGTCAATGACTTTGTCTTACCTTTGATTAACTCTGAAGATGTTTTCCTGGAAACCAGTGAACCTAGAACTGTTCTATTTGAACTACTCAAGAAACAAAACAAACCTGAAGCTGTTTTTGAAATAACTTTTGTAGGCCCGGATCACGATAGAACCTTCTTTGCAAAACTGTCTGTTGCCGATGAAATGATTGCGGAAGGTTCTGGACGAACTCGTAAAGCCGCTGAAGCAGCAGCTGCGATAGCCGCTCTTGCAAAACTAAGAGGCTAAATTATGCCTGAATTACCAGAGGTTGAAACGGTTAGGGCAGGACTTGCCGAGAGCTTGACTCAAGCAAAAGTTACAGATGTTCTAGTTCACGATGCTAGATCGCTTAGGCGTCATAATGCTGGAAGTAAAGATTTTATTTCCACGCTTACCGGTAAAACCATAGAGGCAGCTGTTCGCAGGGGTAAGTTTCTTTGGTTACCACTAGGTAGAAAAAGGGGAGAACCTCAACTTGCCCTAATGGGTCATTTAGGGATGAGTGGCCAAATTCTTTTGCGATCACCTGATTTTGAAGCTGAGAAACTAAACCGAGTGACCATCAAGGTAAAAACAGCTGAACGAGAAAAGTTAGAACTTCGCTTTGTTGATCAGCGTATTTTTGGTTCCTTGGCTATCGACGTAATGGAAGAAACTCAAGACGGTTTGCCAGGTGGATTTGCTGGAACTAAAGATGAATACGATTGGCTGAACCTAATTCCAAGTCAAGCCAAACACATCGCCAGAGACCCGTTAGACCCGAGCTTCGATTTGGACTGGGTCCTCAAAAAGTTCAAATCCAAGGATTCTGGCATAAAGAGAGTCCTTTTAGATCAGCAGGTGGTTAGCGGGATTGGCAACATCTATGCGGATGAGTCGTTATGGCGAGCCAGGGTTCACTATGACCAGCCGGCTGCAACCATCTCCACCAAGAAGGCTTTAGCGCTTATGGCTGAGGTTACCGAGGTTTTGGCAGCCGCCGTGGAGGCTGGAGGAACCAGCTTCGATGAGCAATACAAGAACATCAATGGCGAATCTGGTTATTTCAGTGTGAGCCTCAATGCGTATGGCATGACCGGATTGCCCTGTAATCGCTGTGGACGGGCTATCCGAAGGGATGCCTGGATGAACCGAGGGAGCCATTTTTGCCCGAATTGCCAGAAACTAAGGGTGTCTAACCGCGCCAAATAGCCCTGAGCGAACTTTCGGGGTGTTCCATAAGGTATTTTTTTATAGAGACCTTAGTCTTTATAAACCTTCCGACGAAAGCGAACAGCCTTGCATCTAAAAAGCCTGACCCTCAAAGGCTTTAAGTCGTTCGCCACCCCTACCACTTTCATCCTAGAAAAAGGTGTGACCTGTGTAGTTGGCCCTAACGGTTCAGGTAAATCCAACGTGGTTGATGCCCTGGCTTGGGTTATGGGTGAGCAGGGGGCTAAGACTTTGCGCGGTGGCAAGATGGAGGATGTCATTTTCGCCGGTACCGCTACTAAAGGACCTTTAGGTAGAGCAGAAGTCGCCCTAACCATCGATAACTCTGATGGTGCCCTACCTATCGAATATGCAGAAGTAACCATTTCTAGAACTCTGTTCCGTAATGGCGGATCTGAATATGCCATCAATGGTGAACCTTGTCGTTTACTTGATGTCCAAGAACTTTTATCCGATACCGGTTTAGGTCGAGAGATGCACGTCATCGTTGGTCAAGGCATGCTCGATGGTGTTCTAAAAGCCACCCCTGAAGAACGTCGGGGATACATCGAAGAGGCTGCCGGTATTTTGAAACACCGCAGACGTAAAGAAAAAACCGAGCGCAAGCTTGAAGCCATGCAGGCTAACCTCACTCGTCTAAACGATTTAGCCGGTGAAGTTAGAAGACAACTTAAGCCACTGAGCCAGCAGGCTGAAACTGCCAGACAAGCTCAGGGTATTGCCAGCGTGGTGCGTGATGCTAAAGCTCGGTTGATGGCCGCTGACATTGTTGAACTGCTTCAAGGCCTAGATGAAACTTCCCAATCAGAAGCTAATCGCAAAGCTGAACGCAACATTTTGCAACAACAGTTGGATGCCAACACTGCCCGCCTTACTGAACTTGAAACCATGCAGATGTCGTCTGAAGTTGAATCTGCTAGATCACTAGCTTTCTCTTTTGACAGCATCATCGAACGTTTCCGCAGCATGTTTACCATTGCGAACCAAAGAGTGAGCCTTTTAGAGTCGCAGGCTAAAAACAATAATGCGATGGTCGATCCAGCCGCTATGGAAGCTGAAGCAAGCAAGGCTGACGATGCAGTGGTTGAACTTACCGGCCTAGTTGAAACTCTTCGCGGGGACCTTCGAGATGCCGAGCGAGTTAGAGATGAAGCCAGAGCAGCGCTTGAAGCTTATGACAATCAGGCTGCAGCAAAATCACAGAACATCGCTAATTACGATGCCAGACTCACAACTCTTTCAGGAGAGACCGGTTTAGCTAGACAACGCTTGAACTCTTTGAATGAAGAGCTAGAACGTCAAGTTGGTGCCTTCACCGAAGCAGTTGAGCGTTACCAAGCAGCTCTGGATAACCTGAGCAGTCTTGAAGCAGATCACAACCGCAACGCACCAACCGATAACAGTTATGAGCAGAACTATGAAGCTGCCACCAGATCTGTCTCTGAGATTGCCGCCACTATCGAAAACCTTCGTGATGAACTCCACACTGCAGAGCGTGAACGTGACTCACTAGTTGCTAAGCGCAGCGCACTGAGTTTGATGTTGGATCAAAAAGATGGTGCTAGCGAACTAACCAGAGTAGGACTTCGCGGTATCAGAGGGTTGCTGGCTAACCACATAACCATTCAGGCCGGCTACGAGGCTGCTATCGCCGCTGCCCTAGGTTCACTGGCTGATGCAATAGTTGCCGACAGCAGAGAGGAAGCCCTTTCAGCCATCGATCACCTAAAGAGCACCAGTGCTGGTCGAGTCGAACTTGTCATTACCGATGTTGAAAACACCTTGAAGCCTGCTGATCTTCCCAACCTGCCAGGTTCAGTAAATGCGGTTGATGTGGTTAGCGCACCTGCAGGTATTTTGGTCACTTTGAAGAATGTTGTTGTAGTTGATGACATCGTTGCAGCCAAGCGTCTTTACTCAAATAACTCTGTGTTCAGCAAGTTAGTTGTAATTACTAAAGCAGGGGATGTGCTAACTGAATCAGTGATTCGTGGTGGCTCAGGTCAAGAACCATCCAAGGTTGAGCTAGTTGCAGAACGCGATACCGCTGAACAAGGATTACAGAAAGCAACTGCTCGCATCGAATCAGTTCGGGCCGAACTAGCCGGCAAGCGCCAGGCTGAAACAACTGCTAAAGAAAATGCCGCTAGAGCTCTTGCCGAACTCAAGAAGCACGACAGTGAACTTGCCACCAATGCTGAAAAACTTGGCCGCATTCGCGTTCAAGTGGAAGCTCTTGAAGGCGAAAAGAACCGTCTGGGTAAAGTTGCCGATGAAACAAGATTGGTAATTGCTGAGGCTTTAGAAAATGTGGCAGCAGCTCAACGTGCATATGATGAATTCGCTGCTACAGAGAGACCAACCCTAGACATCGGCGATAGAAACCAATTTGTTCAAGAGGTTGATTCAGCTCGTTCCAAAGAATTGGACATTCGAGTTGAACTTGGTGCAGCTTCAGAACGTTTGAGAGTTGAAACTGATCGCGCAAATGCCATGCGTCGCCAAATCACTGATGCTCTAGATGCCATCGAGCAAGCTAAAGAGCAGGCCCAGATTCAGGCTATGCAATTAGCTAGCGCTAAGCGAGTTATAGCGGTATTGCCAACCATCATTAGCAGCATCGAGGCTTCCACCCAGACTGCCAAGAATCAACTTTATGAACTGGAAAGTGCTCGCAGAAACCAGAACGAAGAATTAGTTCGTTTGCGTGGGGAAACCGCAACAATTCAAAACCGGTTGTCTTCACTTACCCAAACTGTTCACGATATTGAAATGGCTAACCACGAAAAGCGTTTGAACCTAGCCAACCTGGTAGCTCGCGCCAACGATGACCTTGGTTTAGATCAGCAAACACTGGTAAACGAATATGGACCTGAACAGTTGATTCCAGATCCAGAACACCCAGACAGCCCGAAGATGTTTGATCGTCAGGAACAGCAGAAACGCCTGCACGAGGCTGAGCGCTTACTTGAACGTCTAGGTCGGGTAAACCCACTAGCTCTTGAAGAGTTCGCTGCTTTGGAACAGCGTCACAAGTTCCTAACCGAACAACTTGCTGACCTAACCAAGACCAGACAGGACCTGATTCAAATCATCAAGGAACTTGATGAGAAGATGCAAACCATCTTCGAAGATGCCTTCGAAGATACCAAAAAAGCATTCGAAGAAGTATTCCCAGTATTGTTCCCTGGAGGAACCGGTTCTATTTATCTAACCGACCACGACAACCTGTTGACCACCGGTATCGAAGTAAATGTCAAGCCGGTTGGTAAGCGAATCGAGAGATTATCTTTGCTTTCCGGTGGTGAGAGATCCCTAGCTGCCCTTGCCCTGTTGTTTGCAATCTTCAAGGCCCGCCCTTCGCCCTTCTATGTTCTTGATGAGGTTGAGGCGGCACTGGATGATGCCAACCTAGGTAGATTGCTAAACATCTTTACTGATTTGAAGAAGTCATCTCAGCTGGTAATTGTTACCCACCAGAAGCGCACCATGGAAATCGCCGATGCTCTTTACGGTGTCTCCATGCGCCAGGATGGTATTTCTGCAGTGGTCGGTCAGCGCCTCGAAGAAACTGAGTAAACATGTTTTGGCGTAAAAAGCCCAAGGCAGATCAACCGCAAGATGCCGTCTCAGAAGTAATTGAACTACCGAAGCGTTCGCTTGGTAAATCAATCAAGTCTGTTTTCAGCCGCATCAAATTTGACCTTGAAGACCTCACAGTCCTTGAAGATGTTTTGATTCAATCCGATTTCGGTGTTGATGCAGCAGCTGACATCGTTTCTGAACTAACTAGCAGAGCCAAGCGGGCTGGCGTTAGCAGTGAGAGTCAACTGAGAGCATTGCTCGCAGAATTATTGATTGAGAAACTTAGCCGAGACGATTCTTCGTTGAATCTGTCAGATGAAACTAGCCCATATGTTGTTTTAGTGGTTGGTGTAA
>Ga0214923_10003981_pt1 | contig 18206 bp, 17 predicted proteins | sample LL1510_MetaG_FD_177993 | JGI IMG/M metagenome (GOLD analysis project Ga0214923, IMG submission 177993) | Freshwater microbial communities from Lake Lanier, Atlanta, Georgia, United States - LL-1510 | ecosystem: Environmental > Aquatic > Freshwater > Lake | place: USA: Georgia | collected... | reverse complement strand
ATATTGAGAAGAATAAGCAAATAAAGTTAGTCGATAGCGATGCGGACGCCGGATTAGATTTATTTTCTTATATACACTGTGAACCGACGGATAGTGAAATAATAAAAAGATGTAGAGGTGTTGTATTCAAAGGAGACCAAGTGGTGATGAAGGGTTTTCCTTACACATATGAATTAAATGAAGAAGACAATGTTCCAGAAATAAGAGAGAAAATCGATATGGAAAATTGTAGCTTCTATGACTCACATGAGGGTTCTGTTATTAGAATGTTTTACTTCAATGGAAAGTGGTATCTCTCAACAAATAGAAAACTTGATGCGTTTAGAAGTAAATGGGCATCAAAGGATTCATTTGGTTCTTTTTTTAAGAAGGCTCTTCAGTATGAGTTCGAAAATAATGAAAAACTTATTGAAAAAATTGGTGAATATAATAAGGAAACGGATATTGATAACGTTATAAATATTTTTGCCGACAAATGTCTTGATCAGAATAAACAATATATGTTTTTATTATTAAACAACAAGGAAAATAGAATTGTTTGTAATCAAAGTGAAACACCAACTATTTTTCATGTTGGAACTTTTATCGATGGAAATTTATCTATGGATGAAAATGTAGGTATTCAATATCCTCAAAGACATTATTTCAAGACGATTGAAGATCTTTTGCGTTATGTCTACAATGTTGATTATAAAAAGTTACAAGGAGTTATTGTATTTGCCCCAAATAATTTACAAATTAAAGTATTCAATAAAGATTATCATTATTTGTACAACGTAAGAGGTAATGAACCAAGTATAAAATTTAGATACTTGCAAGTTAGAACAAATATTGATTTCAAGGAGTCGATGTATTTCCTATATCCGGAGTACAGTGGAAACTTTGATAAATATGAAAATTATATTTTTGATATAGCTGGTGATATTACGAATTCTTATATTGATCGTTTTATAAAAAAGAATTATGTAACTGTTCCCGTGGAAGAATTCAATGTAATTAGAAAATGTCATTCTTGGCATATTGAAAATCGTTTGGAAAATAAAATAAACGTAAACAAAGTAATTGAAATTTTGAACGCGGAACCTCCTACAAATATCAATAGAATGATTAAAAGAAGAATTTTATCTGAAAAGGATGGAGAACAACCTACTTCGACTGATGAAAATAAAAATAAGGAAAGAAAAAATAATATTAGACCTGATAATAGAAAGAAGAAATACATTTCTATTTTAACCAATAAACCAGTTAGTAATCTAAGTTAAAAATGTATAAATATATATAAGTTTATTTTTAATATTAAAAATAAAATTATAGATAACGACATCAAACTATTTTGTGATGAAGGACGTTTTATCAGACCACTTTTGACAGTTAACGAAGACGGTATTCCGAATATACATACGACAGAAAAATACTCATATTGTTTCTAAAAGGTTTGAAAACATATGGTGTGACAACTATAGCGTCGTAAAAGAGTATGCATGGTTGACATCGTGTAAAATTCATAGTCATAAATAACTTCAATAAAAAATAAATAATGAATGTTTATTTATTATTTCCATTCTTGTTCACTAATAAAAAAAATCATATTAATAATATATATTTAATTTAATATATTATTATTTTTTATTCTTCACTTCTAAGCTTCTTCACTCTCAAAATACCCTAGACTATGAAACATTTGTACTATTTCATCTATGATCTTGTGACAATCCGATATAACCAACGTAATAGTTTCTAAGAATCGGAGCTAATTTATATGTTGGAAAACGTGAGTTACCATTGATAATTTCCGTAATATAATCAAAAATAGTATCGTATTCGTATATTTTTGTTCCATCTATTTTAGTGTGAATCGATAAGTAAGAATCAGAATCGTCAAATATATAAAAATCATTTTCATTATCATTATAATTTTTATCCTTGCATTCTTTATTTATATCCAAATTTTCAAAAAAATTAACGTCTTCTAAAGTTACCGACGAACCAGTTATAAGAGAAAGGCTCAAATATTATCTAGATATAAATACGGAAATGCTTCTCGTTTTTCAACTAAGTCTTTTATTTTGTTTACGTATTCTAAAATTTTTTCTTTGATTTCGTGATTAGGTATTCCATTTACAGAATAATTTAATTCATTTATATTAAACAGTATTTATCTTTAATAGGTTGCCATAATTCTATAAATTTTTCTTGTAAATTTGAGCTTGACATCTTTTAAATTAAAAACACGTGTTTTTAAATAGATTATATAATAAATGAAAACATTCGAACAAATATTTAATAGTATTTGTGATAATGAAATAGAAACATATGATGTAGAAAAAATGAAAATTCTATATAACATTTTGAAACCAATTTATTTTGATAAATATACAGATATTATAAACGTTTATAATCAAATTATTAATCTTTTCTGGAAAGACAATTTTACAAGTAAAGAAATCTTATTTATCAATAAAATTCTTTCGATTTTAGTGCAAGTCGTATCAGCTCCCCAGTCATAATAAAATTTAATTTCTTTTAGTTCTCCGCAAATAAAAGTCATTATTTCAGTATCGCTGGGTCTGTTGTCATCATCGTTGTAAATGGCGAAGGTTTCTTGACTACTTATATCAGCCGTAAATAAAAGATTGATTGGATCAGTTTGTTTTCTTACAACATAAAATCCACAAGCGTCATCCTGTTTATTGAATCTAGTTACTTCAAAAAGATCCCAATCTATCTCAAAGATAGTAGTAGACATTGTAATGTAACTAACTACTATAAAAAAATAATATTAAAAAAAATTCAAATTTTTATACAGTGAATGAAACTAAGCATTTTCTTTAAAATTTAAAAATATATTTTCAATTATAGAAAGATGAAATTGTTATTATATGTTTTTTTTACATATAATAACTTGATAACATATAATAATAACTTGATAACATAATTTTTTTAATTTGTTAGATGTATATGACATCTTTGTGATCAACATTTCTATCATTGACTACATATTCAAAAGTTTCAAATAAATAAGGATTTTTTTCGTTCTTAATAGATTCATTTAAAATTTTTCTAAAATTTGTTCCTTCACTATTGAAATTATTCTTTTGATTTTCAATTTGTTCTTCAATGTGTTCTTTCATATTTCTGATTTCTTTTTTTTTTGATTTAAATACTATTTGCACTCCATCATTTATTATTTCTTTATATTTTTTAGTTTTCTTTAGTGTTTTAAATTCTTCATATGAACCAGATATAGTTATTTTTAATTTATCTTTACTTTTTTCTAAATTATATGTTTCTAAATCATCTACATCCATATAAACAATTTTTTTTCTTGGTAAATCAATTTCAATTTCTTCTAGTAAGTATTCTGAATTATCTTTATCAAATGTTACATAAGAAATTATATTTCTGTCAGTTTCACCAAAACTAACTTGCATACTTGATCCTGGATAGTAAATATTATTTATTGTTTGATTTTTATGTATATGTCCAGAAATTATATATGGATATTTTTCATTCCATCTATCACCATCTATTGATATTATTGCACCCATCTTACAACCAGAAAACTCTTGATGTGCAAAAATACATTTTGCAGATTTCCAAATATATTCTTCATCTTCTAAAGTATTTAATGCCTCTTCAAAACGTCCAGGAAACACATATGGACAAAAAATAAAAAGATTTTCATTTATATTTATCTTTTTTACATTATCAACGATTACAACATTTTCCCATTCTTTCAAAGCATTTAACCAATGTTCAGGTTCTAAAAATACACGGTTATGAATTAAATCGTGATTGCCCACAATCACAAAAGTTTGTGCTATATTTCTCATTCTATCAATAAATTCAAATGCTTTGTTTAACGGAACTGTGTGAATTTTTTCATGCTGATCTAACATGTCACCCAATAATACTATAAAATCTGGATTTTTCTCTTTTACTAACATTTCTGTTTTTATGATATATTCTTCAACTTCTGGAATATTATTTATTTTAAAATGTTGGTCTCCAATTACAATTGCTTTTGCTTTAAAAGTATTATTATTAGACATTCCTACTATTACATATTATCTTTTTTTTTTCGAAAATAAAATCAATTTTATTTTTTTTTTACATATATATTTTTTATAAAAAATAAAATTTTGAAGTAAAAACTTTTTTTTATATTATTTTTTTTATTTGTTTTCTTAAAATTAAAAACAACTATATAAATGAATAGAAATATAACATACATTGATGACTTACCTTTTTTAGAAGATATTGAAGGTGAAGGTAGAGGTGGAGGTGGTATGTCTATGATACCAACATCTGAAACTAACAATATTAAAAGATTTATAAGAAATAATAATTATAATTTACCACCCGAGGCTGGTATGAATACAAAACAACAACAAATGGAAAATGAAGAGCTTTTAAAACAACAGCAAATGTATGCCGAGCAACAACAACTCATTCAACAGCAAGAACAACAACAAATTATAAATAGTAATAATAAAAAAAATAAAAAAAAACAAAATAAAAATGAAATTATTGAAAATTATCATGATGATTTAAATTGTATTAGTGTTGCAAATCACACATCAAATTGTGTTGTATGTTCCAGACTATATACCAATGATAATAAGAATATGTATTTAGGAATTATTGGTGTTCTAATTATCATTTGTCTAATTTTATTAAAAAAAATAGTGGAAAATACAAAGTAGTAAAAAAAAACTTAAAGGATAAAATTTAATTTAAACAAATGTCTAATTCTGATGAAAGTACAGAGGGAGAAAGTAGTAATATAATTAAATTAAATTTTGATACCCTTGTTTTATCAGGTGGTTCAACTAAAGGAATTATAATCTTAGGTTCACTTCAATACCTAGCTGATAATTTTTATCTTTCAGAAGTAAAAAATTTTATAGGAACATCATCTGGTGCAATAATTTGTTTTTTATTATCAATTGGTTATAGTCCTATTGAAATTATGGTTTATATATGCACACACCAACTTTTAGAAAAAATTCAACATTTTAATGTAGTTGCAATGATAAACGGTGGAGGTGCCTCATCATTTAGTAATATTTACGAACAACTTGAAAAAATGACTATTGAAAAAATTGGTTATATTCCAACTTTTGCAGATCTTAAAAATAAATTTAATGTCAATTTTATTTGTACAACTTATAATCTTACTGAAAATAAAACTGAATATTTATCTTTTGAAAATAATCCAGATCTACCCTGTTTAATTGCATTGAGAATGTCTTCAAATTTACCACTGATTTTCGAAAATTTTAAATATAGAAACAATTTTTATGTGGATGGTGGGGTTTCTGATAATTTTGCTATTGATGTAGGTGATAGAGTTGGGGATAAAATTATTGGTATATACATAGATACTGAAGATAAAAACTTAAAATCAGAAAACGATTTCAATATAATTGAATATATTTATAAATTGATGTTCATACCTATTTCTCAAAGTACTATGCTAAAAATTAATAATGTTTCTGAAAAAAAATGTAAAATTATTAAACTACAGAATAATAGAACAACTTTTTTTGATTTTAATATTAACTCAGTTGAAAAATTAAATCTTTTTTCTTCTGGATATCAAGAAATAAAAACTTTTTTTTAAAAAAACTACGAAAAACCTATTTATAAATTTTTTTCAAACATCAGTATAATTATCATATATGAACAAATATAACAATTTTATTTTGACATTTTATTTTTTTTTATTTTACTACAAAATAAAAATAAAAATGATGCTATCATTAGTTGCAAATCAAATATTATATCCAGAAATAGTAATTAGAAGTACAATATCGATTGCTTCTAATTTAGTTACAAGTGTTAATTATTTAAATTCTTTGATTAAAAATGACTCTCGTTTACAAAAATTGTTAAATTTAAATGATATTATTGAAGATATAGGAATAATAAAAAGTTTTATAGAAGAAAAACAAAAACAAAATAGTAGTAAAACATTAGATATTTGTTTAGAAAATTTAGGTCAAATTCTAATAGATTTAGAAGAAAATATAAATAGAATTACTTATAAAATAGAAAATCATAAAAATTTATGGTTTCATAATTTTAGAAGTTATAATGTAAAAATAGAAAGTGAAAATGTACCAATTCTAATAGAAAAAATGAACCATCGTTTTGAAATTCTAATAAAAATTTCAAGCGCTCTTTTGTAAAAAAAATAATAATAAAAATAATATTGTGTATTATAAAAATAATAATTATGAAGAATAAGAGTGTAATAAACAGGATAAAACGATCTTTAAAAAAAAGACTGATTAAAAAAAGCGGAAGCAAAAGTAAAAATAAAATAAAAAATTCCCACAAAAAAAAACAATTTATATTGGCAACAAATTTCATATCAAAAAAAAATAAAGATTTTACATCATCAGAAAAAAATGTAAGATCTAAAAAAAATAAAAATATTATTCAAAGTAATGATATTAAAATTCAGGAACTTCTCACTTCGAGACTGTTAAAACAAGTTGATGATTTGGAAAAAAAAATTCAAAAACTGATAAAACAAAGCAAGAAAAAAAAAGTAAAAAACAAATATATTATTTTGTCTGAAAAAAATAATAAAGAATCTGATGAGAATCATGAAGATGAAGATGATTTACCATTCAGTAAAAAAAAAGAAGATAAGAAACAACAAAATGATGATAATGACAGTTTTGATATAGATCCGGAGGTTATATTAAATCAACAACAGTTTTCACCCGAATCTGTATTAAAAAGTCCAGGATCAGCTATATTAAAAAGTCCAGGATCAGCATCTAGAATGAGGGTTCCTGGTTCAGCTGTACCAAGAAGTTACGGTTCGGCTATACCAAGGAGTTATGGTTCAGCTGTACCAAGAAGTTACGGTTCGGCTATACCAAGGAATTATGGTTCAGCTGCACCAAGAACAAGAAGTCCAGGTTCAGCTGTACCAAGAAGTCCAGCACCGTCACCGTCACCGTCGTCACCATCACCTTCCTAATATATTTTTTCTTTTAATTTATTATACTTGTCAACAAGATAAACAAAAGAATCAATCCATTTCCATATTGTTTCTTTATCTTCCTTATCTAAACGATTTGATCGCCAAATCGTTTGAAATTTTAAAACTTTATCTTTTTGTTTTGATAACCCATCAAAAAAATTATTTTCTTCTAGAAAAAACTCTTCATTTCTATCTTTTATAATTTTTCTAATTTGTTGTTCATTTTTATTTATCTGATAACTTACAGATTCAACTACGTCTTTTATTGAAATTTGATCCTTTAGAAAAATTCTAATCATTACTAATTCACCCATATCTGGAAATTGGTCAATTAATTCATCGAAAAAGGATATTAAATTATTCTTAAATTCTTTTAACACATGAATTTCACTCATTTATTATTTATTTAGTAATATTTTTATTCTTTAAAACAAATTACAAAACATTCCTTTTTTATGGACTAATAATTTTCAAATTGAACCGTCTTCAGATGTTGTTATAACATAGATCGAAAAATCTTATATTCTTTAGATAATTAATGTTTAAAAAATCAGACATACAAACAACAATAACTGTTCTTTATAACTATTGTTCAATAAAGAAAATATAAAATTTATTCAAGTGCTATTCCGAGTTAAAAATTGAGTGTCCCATTTTTAAATAAATCAATTTATTTTTTTTTTCTTCTTGAAATTTTTTTTTTTGATCTTATTTTATTTTTTTTATAAGAAGATAATTTAGTTTTTTTTCCATCTTCTTTTTTTTCTTCTTCTCTTCTTTGTCTTTTTGGGGGCTTTGGATTATCATCATTTGTATTAATATGTTTCCGATTAATATTTTTCCGATCATTGCTCAGATCACTACTTTTACTTTCACTTGAATAATTTAATTTTTTTACCACATCTTTAAATGGTATAGAATCTGAAGTATTTATTGATGATTTATTATCAATATCATCACTACGATCATTATGACTAAGCTTGGCGAATTCGTCTATTAGTTTAGAATCATCATCTAAATCCTTTTCTTTTGGTATTGGTGATGGTGGTGAATTTCCCATTTTATATTTATTAGATATTCAAGATAAAAAAAATAAAAAAAAATATTCATCAAATAATAATAACAACAAAATAATGGATCTTTTCTTATGCAAAAACAAAGATCTTTATCCACCTTTTAAAAACGGATTTTACTTAGAAGAATATTTTTTAGATAAATATAATTCTTTACTCACAAAAACAAATCGACTATACATTCCTTTTTTATGGACTAATTTTCAAATCGAACATTGGTTTCAAAATAAAAAAAATGAAATGCAAGAAAAATTAGACGAATGGATAAAAAAAAATCATTCTAAAAACGGTTATTTCACATTAGTACAATATGATGATGGTTGTCTTTTAAATTTACCTGATAATACAATCGTCTATGGATGCTGTTCAGGAAATATTCCGATTCCATTAATCTACGAAGACAGAAATAATATTTTGGTTTCTAAAAAAATAGATAAAACTTTCAATGAAAAAAAAATATTATGTAGTTTTGTTGGAACTTTAACTCACTATGTTCGAAATCAAATGTCTAATATTTTCAAAAACGATCCTGATTTTATTATTGAAGCTGAAACTTTTTGGACACCCAACGTAAGTCAAGACAAACAAAATAAATTTATCCAAATAACATGTAATTCTAAATTTGCTTTGTGTCCAAGAGGTTATGGTCGAAGTTCATTCCGTTTTTTTGAAGTTTTAAATTTAGGATGTGTCCCAATTTACATATGGGACGATATCGAATGGCTACCATATAAAGATGAAATCGATTATAGTAGTTTTTGTATTAGTTTAAATATAAAAGATATCGGTAATTTAAAAAAAATATTGATGGGTATCAACGATTATGAGTATAATGAGATGATTGAAGAATATAACAAAATAAAATATAAATTTTCATTAGATGGTGTTTTCGATTATATCGTTTCTAGAACATAAAATGAGTGATATATGTCTATTTAAAAAATATCATTTGTTTTATATAAAAAAAACAAATGCTGATAACTTTAGATTACTTAGTTGAAAAATATAAAATAAATTTTAAAGGTATACTTCATGTTGGTATGCATGAAGCTGAGGAAATTTATGCTTATGAAAAATACATTGGACGTGATAAAATATTGTGGGTTGAAGCAATGTCCGACAAGGTAGAATATTGTATTTCTAAATATCCTAATATATTAGTTGAAAATGCTATTATTAGCGATGTAGAGGAGGATGTAAAATTTAATGTAGCGAGTAATGGACAATCATCATCTATTCTAGAGTTAGGATTACATAAAATAAAACACCCTGAAGTTCATTATATAAATTCATTTATGTCAAGAAGTATACGTTTAGATAATATAATTGGAAAATATAATGACAAGATAAATTTTAATTTTATGAACCTTGATATACAGGGTGCGGAATTGAAAGCGTTGAAAAGTATGGGTGAATATTTGAAAGATATAGATTACATTTACACAGAAGTAAACGATGATTATGTTTATGAGAAATGTGATTTAATTGGAGATATTGATAATTATTTAATACCTTTTGGTTTTACTAGAGTCGAAACGAGTTGGTTCGGAGACTGTAAATGGGGTGATTCATTCTATATAAAAGTGTAATATTTTTTTATACTAATTATATATATTATGTATATAAGTACTATATATAATTTATCAAATAACATATGTAAACTAAATAAATAAACTTAGAATTAGAATTATTTTACTTCTTCATCGACATTTTTTTTCTATATATTTATTTTTATTTTTCTTCAATGATTTAGATTTTCTTTTCATCTTTTTACTGTTTTTCGTTATTGATTTAGATTTTCTTTTGATCTTTTTACTTTTTTTCTTTTTATTTGATTTTTTCTTCTTTGATTTACTTCTGTGTCTTCTTGATTTACCTCTACCATCGAAAACTTTTAATATTTCAGATTCATTTTCTAATACATATCCGTAACCAGACAGTTTTTCCAAATTTTTTGGTAATGTATTTACATCTATTTTTTTTTTATAAAAACGCTTATCAAGTATTAATTCTCTTAAATTTTCTGGTAAAACACCTTTTGCTGTAATATCTTGATTAAATTCACCATCAAATTGTAATACTTCTAAATTATTTGGTAAGATACCGCTATCTATTTCTCGATTATACTCATAACCAAGTCGCAACACTTTTAAATCTGCTGGTAAAACTCCAATAAAAAATTTTCGAAAAAATTTTCGTCCAAATTCTAATACTTTTAAACCTGTTGGTAACACACCCTGAAATATTGCTCTATTATAGTTAAAACCAAATCGTAATGTTTTCAAACCAGTTGGTAAAACACCATTATCTAAAAGTTCATTATAATAATCACCAAAGTTTAATACTTCTAAATCATTTGGTAAAACATTCTTACCTATTTTTTTATTAAACTTTTTAAATGTTAATTGTTTTAAATGTTTTGGTAAAACTCCAGTATCTATTACTTGGTCAAAATTATCAAAAGATAATACTTCTAAACCATTTGGTAGAACTCCAGTATCTATTACTTGGTTAAATTTTGAAAATTTTAATATCTTTAAATTTGTCGGTAAAACATCTATGCCTAACCTTATATCAAAATCTCTAAAGAATAATTCTTTTAGATCAATTGGTAAAATACCGGCTTTTATATTTCTGTTAAAACCATATAATTCTAATTTATCTAAATTACGAGGTATCACATTTTCTCGTAATTCACAGTTAAAAAAAGACCCCAATCTTAATTCTTTCAAACTATCTGGTAAAACTCCCTCGTCTATTTCCTGTTGAAAACGAGAATCATCCGAAAATGTTAATACTTCTAAATTATCTGGTAAAACTCCAATATTTATTTTATGATTATAAAAAACATTAAATTTTAATTGTTTCAATTTAAGTGGTAAGACACCTGGATTAATAATCTGGTTAAAATTTAAACCAAACTCTAAAACTTTTAAATTTTCTGGTAATCTATATATTGGTTGGTTAAAATCACCTCCAAATCTCAATATCTCTAAAGTTTGTGGAAGAACATTACATATTGGTTTATTAAAATCACCTTTAAATACCAGTTTTTTTAAACCAACTGGTAATATATTTATGTCTATTTTTGTATTGAATTTAAAACCAAAAGTTAGTTCTTTTAACGTCTTGGGTAGACTGTTAAGTTTCTGATTATAGTTAGAGCCAAATATTAATTTTTCTAAATTAATTGGTAATACATTTTCAACAATCTCTTGGTTATAAAAAAGTCCAAATATTAATTCCTTCAAACTGGTTGGTAAAGCACCTTCATTTATTTTTGCGTTGAAATATTTACCAAATTTTAATGTCATGACACCTTCATTTGGTAGATCTCCAGTTTTTAATTCATCTGTGAAATATTCATTAATATATATACCATCAATTAATGTGAATTTATAATCAGTGTAGTATAATTTGTAAAACGCTTCTCTATAAAAATTAAAACTATGTATAGTTTTCTCATCGAACCGCTCTGTAAATATTGGTGTTTTTTTATAATAATATTCATCAATTGGTATTGGAAAGTGTTGTCTGTCTTTATTTATTATAATAGTTCTCATATATTTATACTGAAGATTATTATTTAAAAACCCGTCTAACCTATTGTTATAACCTAATCCGAAATTTAATATCTTTCCATATTTAATGGTTGTAGATTTAGGTAGCCATTTAAATACACCTGAACTAATTACAAAGGTTTCGAATTTCGTTTCCATATTTAATTTTAAAGCTATTTGATGTGCACAGTATCCACCAAAAGAATGACCACATAATAGTAATTTTTCAAACTTATAACTGTAATAAAAATTCATAAGCAGTGTTAAGCAACTGTTTATGAATTCTTCAATTTTAGGTTTGTTTTCCTCATCATCAATATCAGAAGTTCCAGGGGGTAATATAAAAATACCAATTTTACCATATTTCGTATATTTATATAATAGAACACTGTTCCCATCGGCTATAGAAGTATCTTTATCAATACCACATATTTCATATATCTCCTTATTAAAATGATTTTTTACAGACTTATTTACTGTAAATGAACTCATATATTTTTTTGGATGACACTGTTTAAAATATATACAATTGTTGTTTTTCGGACAATCATATTCATCTAAGGAATCACAGATTGAATCAGTTTTAACTTCTTCATCATCCTTATAAATTATATTTTTGTTTTTATCCATCATAGAAAGATTTTGAAAACCAATATAACACGTCAATAAATAATTGAGTAAATTAAAGTTATCTTCTTCTATTTCAAAGAATTTAAAAATATATTCGATGTCTACATTTATATTCATTTTTATTAATTATAAATACAATAAAAATATAATAAAAATATTAATGAGTGAATGGAAGCGTTACTGTAGTAAAACATCTTGAAACTTTGGAAAAAGATAAAAGATTTATAGATGTGTATGTTTTTTGATAAATTAAAAAAAATGTTTTCGCTCTGTATACCAACACTTGATAGATTCGATAGTTTTTTAAAAAATAATATTCAAAAATATTTAGGAAACGAATTTATATCTGAAATAATTATTTCAGACGAAAATGGTAACGATATCAAACTAATTCAAGAATATTTTCCTGTAAATGATAAATTAAAATTATTCAAAAATGAAAAAATACTAGGTCCTTTTCTAAACAAATTTAAATGTTGTACATATGCTAAAAACGAATGGATTGCTTTATTAGATTCAGATAATTTCGCTGATATAGACTATTTCAAAATTTCTAAGAAGTATATACTTGAAAAAAATAATAATAGTATAAATAAAGAAAGTATTGTAGCCCCTTGTATGGCTAGTCCTAATTTTGACTATAGATTTCTAAATAATGTGATTTTAACTAAAAATAACATTAAAAATTTTTATAATATTCCTATGTTCAATACTTTTATTAATACCGGTAACTATATAATAAATAAAAATTTAATCGATAAACTCAAATTAGATAATGATTTAAGTCTAATTGAATCATCTAGTGCATGTGATGTTAAAATTATGAATACGTTGTTTCTTGAACAATTCGAGAATTTAAATATTCATATAGTTGAAAATATGATATATGAACATTGTGTACATGATAATAGTATTTATTTACAAACTTATATTAGAACTCATGATACAATAAATAAGGTAAATGATCGATTCTATCGATTTGTGTTCAATTGAAATCTGATTCTTTGATAATATTCCATTCCTTAGGAAATAATTTTATTTCTGAAGTTGTCAACATCCATTTTTCAGGAACAAAAATTGGACTTCTTTTTTCATATGAACCTAAAAATGCACCCCACCAACTAAATGTTGAATTGGCGCAAATCGCCCCAGATTTACACATTGACATAAAAGTCAATGAAGTTAGTTCATCTTCACACTCAAAAGGTTCAAAAAAGTTTCGGTCATTAAATAATTCTTGAGATTTAACCCACTCGATATCATCAGATAATAAATAGATTTTTCTAACAGATTTTCCAAATATATTCAAGCAATGTTTGTAGTACTGAATTGGTTGAACGAAATGTCTATCTGAAAAAACTAAATAATCTCCTCGACGAACATGTAAAAAAGCACTTTCTTCTAAATCTTTTTCATTATATTTTTCCAAAAGTTGTATTTTATAATCAAGTAAACCTTTTAGTAAAATTTCACGTATCTCAAATTCAAATTTTTCTAAAGGTGGATAGTATTGATAATAAGATTGTAAAATCAAACCAGGTTTAATAGATTCTAAACTCCATGGTTCAAAACCTTGAAAAATATTTAGGTTATGATATGAATAATCACTCAAATTATAACTAAACATTTGATTTATATGAGTCCCTAAATATTTAAAAATATTATCTTTGTATTCTTTTGTGCTATGGCTATTATTACAATTTGTATTATTAAATAAATACAAAGGACATTTTAAATGTAAAGACATAACATATCCGGCAATATTAATAAATATTTGATTTCCTAATCCTCCTTGAGGTAATGGAATAATTCCCTGTTGATTCATATTTTTTTATTAAAAAATGTAATTTTTTTTTTTAAATAATAATAATAAAAAAATATATTAAAATTGCATTTATATAATAATAAATGGGAAGTTCAAATAGTACAGAAATTAAAAAACCAGATATAATTCAAGGATCAACAGGTCCAAAAGGTGATACTGGTGATATAGGCCCAAGAGGTTTTAAAGGTGATACTGGTGATATAGGCCCAAGAGGTTTTAAAGGTGATACTGGTGATATAGGTCCAAGAGGTTTTACAGGCGTAATGGGTCCAAGAGGTTTTACAGGCGAACCTGGACCAAGGGGTTTTACAGGTGACATAGGCTCAAGAGGTTTTACAGGTGAAATGGGACCGATGGGACCAAGAGGTTTTACAGGTGAAATGGGACCGATGGGACCAAGAGGTTTTACAGGTGAAATGGGACCGATTGGTCCAAGAGGTTTTACAGGTGAAATGGGACCGATGGGACCAAGAGGTTTTACAGGTGAAATGGGACCGATGGGACCAAGAGGTTTTACAGGTGAAAAAGGTAAAGATTTAGTTTTAAATAACGATATTACAGTTTCATCAATTCGAATAGGAAACACTAATTATTCGATTAATCAAAATGGTTTATTTTCAGCATCAAGTTTGAATATTTCATCTGCGACAGGAATATCTGGTTATATAGGTATAGATGATTCTTTAATATATAAAAACGATTTGACCAATTTAAAAAATCTAACAGCAGGAAAATATCTTTTGACTGATATAACATCAAAAACTTTAAATGTAGGAGGATCTTTACCAAATGAGAAAACAAGTATAGATAATAGTGGATATTTAACAGCGCCGAAAATATTTACATCAGATTTTGATACAGGAATAGACCAAGATGGTGTGAGATCTAAAAAATTAATCATAAAAGATTCTTTAGGAACAACAACAACTACTATAGATAATAATGGTGTATTTTCAACAAAAAATATTACAGGTTTTAATTTTACAGGTCAAAATATAAATGGTAGAAATGGATTTTTTTCAGAAAAAATAAATAGTTCCAATTTAAGTATTGGATATAATGGACCAAATGGTCAAGAAAATTTTGTCGTTGATTCAGGAGGAAACATCACTAAAGTAAATAATATACAATGTTCATCAGGCTCTTCAATTTCAGGTAATATTATTTACAGTAAGAGTGTTTATAGTGATTCTATAAATGTCAAAGGAACCACCGGATATAATACTTATATAGACAATACTTCCGGAGTTAGAACTGATAGATTAAGTGTTGGAAATACAATAATTGACGCAACCAATGGAATAACACTTCCTGATAGGGTTAAATTAAATAATATTAATGCTAACAATGCATCATTTTATAATTTAGATATTACTGATGTAAATGGAAATAGAGTTGGTGGTATAGACCGTCTTGGTGATTTAAGTGTAAGAACATTAACTTTAGGAAATCAACAAAATATCAATATCAATGGTTTGAATGGAAGTATTGAAGCAACTGGGTTTATAACTGCTGGAAACTTGCAATCAAATAACAATTTGTTTGTACGAAATGGTTATATTGACACTTCTGGTATACAAATAGGAAAAGGTTCTACAGGAGAATATACATATATTACAGATAAAGGTATAAATACAAATTCATTAAATATTATAGGAACTACAACAAATTTTGATTCAACTGGGAGATTATCATTGAATAGAGCTGATGTTTCATCATTAATAAGAGTTGGTGGTGGTAATACTACTGTTGATATAAGTCCTACAGGAGGAATATCTTGTAATAATGTACGTATTTCAACAAACTCTTCATTAAATGGTCGTTCATTAACAATCAATGAAAATTATTCAAGTATCGATCAAAATGGAAATGTAACTGCAACAAGCTTAACGTTAAGACCGATGTCAGATAATGTTACTACTACACCCGCAAAATTAACAATAGGAGGTTTGACAATTGAACCAGATGGAACAACTGGTGGAATAATTAAAGGTGCCACATTATTATTTAACCCAACAGGTACAAATATGATGATTAGTAATACTGGATATATAAACGCGTCGAATATATCATCGGATTCTATGAATTCCAATACATTATCATCAAAATCAATAAATATATTAAATGGTAAAACTGTTATTGATATGAATGGTATAAATTCTTCTGGAAATTTAAAAATAAATTCAATCACTTTACAACCATTTTCTTCTTCTAATACAGGTCCTAGATTTATTAAAGTTGGTGGTCTAACAATAGAACCTAGTATAGATGATTTAAGTGCAACGATAAATGGTGCAAATTTTTCTAATTTAAATGCCACAGGTACAATAACTAGTAATTCAGTTACATCTAATCAAATTATTAGTAATGGAAATATCACTGGAAATAATATTACCGGTACTAATATAACCGGTAATGTAATTCAGGGTAATAGCGGTACTAAAATAGATGAATTTGGAAATGTTCGAATATCTTCTAATAAAAGAATATGCTTGGATAATGTATGTTTGTCAAAAAATCAATTAAAAACTTTAATATTAAATAATAATTTAATTACACCTGTTGATTATGAGTTTAATTGGTACTACGGAGATAGTATTTCAAATGATTGCTCTTGGATTTGTCCTTTTCAACCTTCAACCGGACCACCTTTATATTTATTTTTTAATACTAAAATTGTTCAAAAATCTAATAATGGATATAATTACTTCGATAATACAATAAGTGTTAGACAATACACTTCACCTTCAACTTTAAGTTACAATGGTTCTTTTTTTGCGAAAGGAACTTATGATAATTATTTTTCTGTAGCTCTTTCAGGAGTTCCACTTCCAGCTACTGGTTCTTATTACTATAATTTTGTGAATTCAAATTCAAAATTTGTAAGAGAATTGGCCACGGGCACAAATGACTATCAAGCGGAAAAATTTTCAACTTTTCCCTGTATATTATCATCGGATAAAACACAAGTTAAATTTCAATCAAATTTTCCACTAGAGGATTGTCCAGATTTTACGAATAAATGTATACAATTGAAAAGCGGATGGTTTATTTTTGGAACTATTAGCGGAAAATTATTTTATATAAACAAGACTTTTGCTGATTTTGCTGCAGGTATATTAACTTATTTTCCAGTTGACGTTAATAGATTAAATTGTAAACCTATAAGAACATCAAATAGAGACGCAACTCCTATTAATAATGAATACCCGTCGTTAGATATTTGCTATATTATAGAATTATTAGATACTAGTAAAAATGCATACGGATATTTAGGTAAAAAATATGCCGGAGTCAATCCTACTACTAATACTGGTAATTATTCTAGTGATTTTTATTTTGCAAGTGAAACATTGTCAGATTATAATAATTCCTCAAATGCATACCTTTCATGGAATAAAATAAATAACTTTCATCCACCAGGTGAACAAATTTATTGTGTAAATCAATTGAATGATGGAAGCTTGATGGGTATGGATTCAAATTATAATGTTTGGATATGTGACTCCACTATCATCGGTGCAAATACAAATTTAAGTGCATTATGGATAAAGACTGGTAATAAAATTCCATATAAAATTGTAAGTACACGTTTAGAAGGATCTAATATCACTAGAAATCCTTTTCCTACACCTTTTTCCCAATTAAATTTTTCAAGTATGCCTACTGATTATGGTAATGCATATAATATATTAACACCGGGATTTTGTCAACTTCCAGATAAAAGAATAATTAGTTGGGGAAATAAAAATAATGGATTTTCAACGAATTTTTCAGGTGATGCATTATGGATAACTGGTATAATAAATTCTTCATAATATATATATTTTTTATTCATATCTTTTGAATAAAAAAAATTATTGTAAGAAGTTATATAAATAAATTCAAAGTTTTCCTTTTTACCATTTATATAAAAGTCTTTCCCAATTTTTGTTTCAATATTTATGGTAAGCAGCAATAAGACCTGTTGTTATTCATATTTTTTTAAATATATATAGATTTTCTTTTTGATTTTCTTTTTGATTTTCTTTTTGATTTTCTTTTTGATTTTCTTTTTGATTTTCTTTTTGATTTTCTTTTTGATTTTCTTTTTGATTTTCTTTTTGATTTTCTTC